>VOFI01002913.1_pt1 | contig 40138 bp, 56 predicted proteins | sample 5384131 | NCBI WGS metagenome assembly VOFI01 (sample SAMN12384728, study PRJNA508395) | human gut metagenome | isolation source: healthy gut H | host: Homo sapiens | reverse complement strand
TTTCTTCCGAATTTGTGCTATTCACGCAGGTATCTAAGGCATTATTTTGAAAATTTAAAAAATCCTCAGAGGCAAGTACCTTTATTTTCTCAAGACTTCCATCAATATAAAGCCCATCCATGGAAGTAGCCCCGGATAAGGCTACATAAAGCTGCCCACAAGAAAAAATTTCAGGCCACCTATTCCCTAATTTGAGAGTAACTTTATCCAGACTTTGCCCTTGAGATTTATGGATTGTTATTGCATATCCTGGTCGGACTGGAAGCTGCCGGAAAGTACCAATGATTTCCTTTGTGACTTTGTTTGTGCTAGGATCAACGGCATAACGTTCTACATCCCAGTTGGCATATGGAACGGTTACCAATTCATCGCTTTCGTCAATTTTAACTGTAATCTCATCATTCCCAAGACTGGTTACGATGGCGCTGCTTCCGTTCCGGTATTTATCCGTGTTCTGCAGCATGATAACACGAACATTTTTTCTTTAAATGCAGCTGATCTGGTGCCGGTTTATCCTGAGCGGATACATCACCGGCAATTTGTGCCTGATAAGTGCGTGCTTTTCCGGAAGCTTCGCAATTTTGCGGCGTTAATTTGGTCAGCAGTTTTGTTCCTTCCACAGAGACATATAGCCTCATCGGAGTCAGAAAAGGGTTTCTTCCTTGAATTTTCAGTAAAATACGGCAGGAAAGATCGATCACCTAGACGAATTCCCTGCAGGGCATGTATCATATCCTTATTGGATTGTCGCATAACCTCTGTTAATTCACATTTGACAAAGTTACATTCCTTCCATCCAGGGGCAAGAAAGGCATAACCAGATTTTGACGGGGGAATCCGTAGTGTTGTGACATAAGATCACCTTCATCCGGTCTTCCATCGTTCGTATGCACAATTACCGGCGGCAGCTGTCCGAAATCGCCAATGACGATCAGCTGGATAGGATCACGATGTTTGTTTTGGGATTGGCCAGATAAATATTGCTTTTTCTGATTTTGTTTACTTTCTGTTTTGTTTATCGACTTGCATATAAAGTCAAATGCGTCGATCCGGAGCATGGACACTTCATCAATCAAGATCACATCTGACTCATAAATAGGATCTTTTGGCGTAATCTTGGGAGTTGCAGACCAGGTCATACGGATTGGGATGCGAAAGGCACGGTGGCATGTAACACCGTTGATGAGCATGGCAGCTTTTTCCTGTTGAAGCTGTAATTAATACAGTTTTTCCGGTAGCTTGGAGTTCATCTACGATAATTTGTGATATATAACTTTTCCTACACCTCCACCTCCGGAAATAAAAATATTATGTCCATTTTGGGATTCTAAAAGAGCCTGTTTTTGTCCGTTTGTAAGAGTCTGCATCTGTTCATTTCCTTCTTTTTCTTATTATGGCTGCTGTTGCAATCTTGCTTCCAGTAATTCGATTTTTTGCCTGCAGTTTAGCGTTTTCACGTTCCAGCTGCAGCAATTGCCCGTTCATTTCCCTTTCCTTTGCAGCAACTGCATTTAATGTTTCTAAAGCAGCATCTTTTGCGCAGCGGAAAAGTTTTTGCTCTGCTTCTGATTGCAGCTCACGCTTTTCTGTTGCATGATCTTTCTCAAGTTCTTTAATGGTACGTTCTAAAGCATGTATCTGCTCTTGCGCAGTTTTTTTGACTCGTAAAGACCGTCGTATTTCTTGCCCTTCTCTTCTGCAGAAGATAACTTTTCAGCCCGGGTAGAGATTGTTTTTTCCTTCTCGGCAGCCAACTGGCTGGAAGATTCGGCCCTTTCCTCAGCAGCAGCCAAATCCTTGAGAGCCTGACCAGCTGCTTGTGCAGAAGCGGTTGCAGTTTTTTCAGCATTTTCTTTTGCAGCCTTTAATTCTGCCATTTGATCCTGTAGATTTTGTATTACTTTGTCTTTACTGTCCATCGTTGCGGAAAATTCCTGCAGCACGGATTCGCGCAGATCATGATTAGTTTGCAGAGCATCCGTGAACATTTGAATCATGTTTGTGGCACACTGCTCAAATTTTTCAATGGAAGCCTTATGCTCCGGCAGGTCCACTTTTCGTTCTTGCATGTAGTATGCATTTATCAGCAGCTGCATGGTTTCCTGCTGATTATTTCCGGTTGCCTCTGCGATTTCCCGGAATTTTTCTTTCACATTTCCATCAATCCGAAGGAAACGGGTTTTAACCACCTCAATTTTCGAATATAGCATGTCACATGGCTAATGTCAATTGCGATGTAATACACTATAACGTATTACATATGTATTACACTCTTGACGGGCAGCCCGGGACTAAAATTATGATTCCCGGCGTGCTATTTATTAATAGTATTTTAAAATTTCATCGTTTGTCGGGACCACTTCAATCAGATCGCCTGGCTGCACTTTGAGCATGATACAAATCTTGTTTAAGGTCGCAAGAGAAATATTTTTTCCCTCTCGAATACTCTGAACTGTCTGGTCAGACAAAAGGTGTTCTTTGTGTATCCGAGTTGAACTATATCCTTTTTTCTTTAATTCTTCCAAGATGTTTATCTTATAATGAATCAATATAAAAACTCCTCTCTTCTGCTGTGCTTTTTCTTTAATTATAATCTGATAATAGATTAATGTCAATATCTTTTTTGTTGAGGAAAATGCTATATTATAAACAAAAATGTATTAATACAGAAGATAAAAAGTAATCTGAAAATAGATTATTTTTTGACGAAGAACAGATGTGGTGATATAATGAAAACAAAGAAAGGGTTTTAGAATAAAGTGGAGGTGAAGCAAATGGAAAAGTTGGATAAGAAAACATATAGAGGTATAGTTAAATTTACTCTTGAGTCTATGTTAAATTTGTCCAAAACAGATAAAAACTACAATCTGGCAGCAGATACAATTTATTATTATGAAAATACAATTGTCCCTGAAGGGCAAAAAACACAAGATGAATTTTTTAGAATTGTGTAAAGAGGTTGCGATAAAGTAATTGGAAAGGATGTGGCAAAATGATAATTAATTTAATGAAATGTTATGGCGTTCTGGGACACGAAAAAAAACCTGTTTATGCAGAATTTCCAGCAATGGAAGCGTATTACGAAGTAGAGGTTATTATTCCAGACGATTTGTTTGAAGTAGGAAAAATGAATTCGGAACAACTTTAATCACTCCTAAAAATGGTAAATGGACCTATACCTTGAATCAAATTTTAAGAAACTGGAGAGAAAAACCTGCATTTATATGGTATGACAAAGATGGAAAGCTACAAAGAAAAATTTTAGAAGAAAGATGAAGAAACAGAAATTCTTAAGAATGCCGATTGTTTAAGTGTTTCCCGTGTCAAAGATTGACACGGGAAATACCCCCAAGGATTTTTTCCGTAGCATATACGTTATGAAATTTCTCCTTTTCTGCCACGCCGGGCGGCTGCTTCTGTTGACTGATCTATCGGGGTTTGCGTGCAGCTCAAATACCAGGAAGCGGAACAGAAGCAAGGGCGGGCCTTTTGCCCGTTCATCTTGACCCTTGCCGTTGTTTTGATTTCTGGTATGCTGCAAACAGCAAACCAGATCAGTCAACAGAAGCAGCTGCCCGGCGTGGCAGAAAGCGAGAAAAAAGAACAGTCTATGCTTCGAAAAAATAAAAAACGCGCCCCCTCCTGAAACAGTTCCAGAAGCTGATTGGAACCGTAAAAACTCGAAAGGAGAAACAAAATGGATTTAAGAAAATACAGCGTATCTGAATTTTCTGAGATGCTGGAAAACGAAATGAAATTGAATAAAGAAAAATGTGAGAAAATCGCAAAATACTATGAAATGAAAAGAGACATTAAAATGATCTTGAAATTACGTACAAGATCGTAGTCCGGTGGAAAAATGTATATTATCGCAGACCACTGGAAATGGCCTACAATTATGAAAAAGCACTCTTTGGGGCATGAAGGAAGCGCAGATCAGCAGTTTTACCGGAGTCAAAATAAAGAGTATTTTGTCAATACTATTAATTATTGCAGAGCGAAATACATTAAAGAAGCAATCGAGGAAATAATTAAAATCAAATCAATTCCTGAAGAAAATGAATTTTCCATATACAGTGAGCAGGAATTTGTTTTAGACTCATGGATGGATTATCCTAAAAGTATACTTATTAGAAGAATGGCCAGAAGAAGATTGCCATTACTTCCATAAGATAATTCCATCAGCTGCAGGATTCATGCATTTTGTGATGGACGGTAATACCATAATGGCCGGAGAAGAATACATTAAAAGCAACATAAGAAAAATTCGACAAAGGAGCTGGTGAAACTCAGCCAGAATATTGCAAGATACGTTAATGAATAGTTTTATCGCCAATGCTCCAATGCGGTGAAGGTATCTTATCTATCCAATCTCTTTACTGCTGCGGCAGAGGTTGGCCAGACTTATAAGAAAGCGGAGCGGCCAAAGAATCCACCCTCAAAAGCGATCACAGTCGATGGTGTGGGGGTCATGAGCTGACCAAATGCTTGCAGGAGATTTTAAGACTGGAGTAGACGGCGTGATCAGCGATCAGCCGACGAGCAACAAAAATACTGTGCTGGCATCGCGGCGGCCGAATGGTCTGGCAAGCTGTCCGGCGGATCCGATCTGATCAGGGCCATGCAGAGATGGGCAGGAGTGACCGCAGACGGCTACCTCGGACCGCAGACCATCCGCGCGCTCCAGAAAAACTCGGCACACCGGTAGACGGCGTGATCAGCTACCCGTCTGCGATGGTCAAGGCTTTACAGGAGTGGTGTAACCGCCAGTAAAAAAATATAAAATATATCAAAAAGGCGGGATTTCCCTACGCCTTTTTATTGCAAAAAATAAAAAAACTAAATAACCTATTGACGTATACGTCAATGAGTGGTATTATATAATCAAAAGTTAAGGCATAACAAAAATCAAGGAGGAAATTAAAAATGGAAAAAGCAAAAAATTAAAAAGTCTGGAAGGAATCCAGAGAGTAAGATTTAATGATTTTTCGGAGTACGAATCAGAGAAGTCAGCAAACGGTGGAGCGTATGGCTTCTGACGGACTACACCCGTTTGAAAAACGGATGTGGGAGGTTTCCTACGGAACCACCGCAGAATTTGACTTCTGCCCGGTGTGCGGAAGCTTCGATGATCACCGTCTCGAAGACGGAACTTACGAGTGCGGTGAGTTCCAGACGGTCAGCGAAGAGGAACTGATCGAAAAATCAATAAATTCGTTGAGACGGATGACGAATTTATTGAATATAAAGAAGGAGAAAAATAAAGAATGAAAATAAAACAATCCGGAACGCCTCCGGCTTAACACAGGAGGCGTTCGCAAGAAAATATAACATCCCGAAGAGGACTCTTCTGAGGGATGGGAGGCGGGAAAAGAACCCGCCGGAGGTCCTTTACTACTCGATAGAGTAGTTAGAAGGATACCAAAAAAACAGAAAAGGAGAAAAATAGAGATGAATAGCTTTACAATTACAATACGATAATTTTAAAGCATGGAGTAGGCAGCTACTCCATGAAACAATTTAACAACTTTACTGAAGGCGATTGCATCTGTGGAGAAAACGCAAGCCCGGAAGAACTGAAACGCTGGACGGGAGACCAGTACGACTTGGCAAAAGCCGAGCTTGCTAAATATAGCTGCTCGTACCGCAAGTCCGGTGGATACATGTTTGCCGATGAATACGCGCTCGAATACTGTAATATGGACGAGGACGGGGAGTTCCCCGGACGGATCGTACCTCGATCTAGCGGAGAAAGAAGCATGAAAGAAAAAAAAAATTATAAAAAGTGTGTAATTTGCGGGAAGGAGATCCTTGCACTCCCTCCCGCAACGTTGTGACTTGCTCGGGGAGTGTAGGCTCAAATACTTGAGCCAGAATCACAAGGGGCTTAAAATGTCAGCCGCCCACCCGGGAAAAAGATGGCAGAGTCGAGAAAAAAAGGTTCCGAACAGTGCAGAGATACAGAGGATGGCGACGGAAGCCGCCAAGAAAAAAGCCCGAAATCTGGGCGATTTATAACCAACAAGGCGGCGATCGACTGGCACTTAGTCAGTCCGGAAGGGGAGCATTTCCATATTCACTCCCTTGCCTTTTGGCTGAGGGGAAAATCACGAGATGTTTGGTTGAGCCAGACACTCAGGAGTTTAAAAATGTTATTTCAGGGGCTTTCCTGAGTAAAAAAGAGCAATGCCCAGGAAAATCGGAGATGGTCTGTGATTCCGAAGATTAAAAAATTAAATAAGGATTTAACTGATGATAGCTCAAGGTGAAGATAATTAAAAGGAGACAAATAATATGCAAAAAAAATTTATAACAATTGCAAGAGAAAATAAAAATGCAGACTTTTATTTAGTATGTCATACAGCCTGTAATGAACTAGGAAACTTTCAATGGTTCTTAACAGATGACCCCAACTCTGAACATGAAGTAAATCTTGAAAAACCAAGTTTATGAATCATTTTCAACTGACTCAAATTGGATTAAAGAAAATGCAGAAAATAAGTGGCTAGGTTGTCATTGTCTATTAAAAGATGATGAATATACAGAAATGATTTGTCATCTATCAAGCGATATTTTAACCATGCTTCGCAATAATATTTTTGATATGATTAGTACATTTAATTCTCAAGGGAATTTTGACCATAATTATATTTTAGAAAATTAAAGGAAGATTGTAGGAACTAAACTTGTTGATAATTATACGTATGTAAAAGGGATCGACAATGGATTTCCACATGCAAGTGCTTATGTAAAAATTGACATGAAAGAATAAGATTGTTGATTATTATAACGCACATAACTGCCCTGTTGAAGTAAAGGATGGAATATATGAATAAGGTAATTTTATTAGTATTTTGTCACTTTGGTTGGTGATTATGTTTTACAAAATGATTTTATTGCAAAGACCAAAGGAAGTAATTGGTATCATTTGTTCGTACATTGTGCGTTGTATTGTTTACCATTTTATCTTGCCTTTGGATTAACTTGGCAGCTTGGGTTGTTTTTTTGACACACTGTATTATTGATCCGCTAAAGGCGAGATATCAAAAAATATCATATGTAACTGATCAAGTTTTGCATTATTTGGTATCATTCGTTTATTTTTTGTAAAAACAGGAACGAGGTGAGTAAAGCTATGAAACCTGATAGATTTTACAATTACAACTAAATATGAAACTAAAAAAAGAACTTAGATTATATCCATATAGATTATAGTATAAAAAATGGTTGTTATGGATGGAGTTATGATAAAAATGGACGAAGAAGAAATCAAAATATTGAACAAGTTATATGATGAAAAAAACATATTGTCTATTCTCCAGAAAATAATAGTTACTCGTAAGTTTTATAATTATATTCAAAGATATACTGGCAACTGGATATGTAGAAGAGTTTATTAGAAATGAGTAATTATTAAAAAACTAGGCCGCAGTTCGAGCACGCAGCGCAGTTGCGTGCGCATCTTACCGGAGCGGGGAAAATTGGAATCAGATCAATGCGCGGACCTGGCAGCCACGGAAAAATCCATCTTTAAATCTTCCGGAAGGGAACTTATAATTTCTTGGTGCTATTTTCATTAAAGTAATTTCACGTAAAGCATGATTAATGATAGACAGAAAAATATATAATATGTAAGGTCGTAAAGAGAGTGGAAAAAGTGATGATTTTTCTGCTCACTGCAATGTCTTACACAGTGTCCACAAGCTATGTTTATCCTGTTCCCGTATGCCCTACGGTACAGCTTTTTATCTTTATGCAGACTGCATCTGCATCTTTGCATTTTGGATCATTGTATGTGTCGCACAAATATTGCATGTTATCGTGGATCGGATGCGGTGCACATCCGCTCGTTCTCGACTCCGATTCAATCGTGCACGGAATCGTAAAACGATCTTGCTCATTCAACATTGCACCGACGAAATTTCCGCTTTCATCCAGCAATACTTTTATATTCGGCTTAACTCGCGTGTGCGCGATTGGGATACTATCTTCTACTCCCATGTCTTCGTAAAACTGTAAGATTTCTTTCCAGTACATTTTCTCTCCTATTCTCTTTTTTGTTTGTTTGTCTTTTGTTAATTGTATTATGCTCCATTGGATATATATGTCAATATTTTTTGTTATTTTCCCAGCATAAAGACTCGGTGTCTGACGCAAGATATTAACTATCTTGTAGATATATCTTAGCTCTATTGCTTTATTTTTTCAAGTTTTCTATTCCGGCACGAACTCCACGAGTTCCGGATCTCCTAATCACCCAGTAGCCATCGTGTGTCTGGAAAAAAGGTGTCTTTTCCGTCTGCTGCTTTCCGCAGCACTCGCTTAACTTCAAAGTTCGTCACGCCGCATCACATTGTCCGCCATGGACGGCTCTCTCAGAGTCTAAGGTGCCCAGTGTCCAGATTCTACGGATGCGTCCCCTACTTCCTCGATAGACAACTTCTTCTTCGCTCGAGAATGGCTTCTTTCTGGCATTTTTGCTGAAATATTCGATTGCTGTATAGTCTCCGAAGCAAATTCGCTGCAGCGCGTCTATCATGGCCTGATCCGACTGCCGCACCACTTCCTGCAGATCGCACAGCAGGAAATTGCGCTGTTTCCAGCCCCTGGTCCTGGAACGCATAGCCCGATCCCACATCAAATCCATAAATATAAAGAAGATTAGAACAAAGCCCGTGTCAATCATTGACACGGGCTTTGCAAATAATTTTATTTAAGGATATGAATAGGATACCATAGATAGTTATGATTTTCAACCGGTCTTTTTTATTTAGTATTGTTATTATTTGTTCATGCAAAAGGTAGCCTTAAAGGCTGCCTTTTCTTTTAATAACATCAGGTGCGCTCCTGCCTCTTCCGCGTAGTCTTCGGCGATCTTTTCCGCCTCTTCGTAGTTCTCCGCGGTGCAGATCAGCTCCAGCGTCTCGTTGTCTACGACCTCGATCTCCATTTTGAAAAGCTCCAAATATCTCCGCCGTTGATCCATTCGCCCTCGTTGTACTCGTTTTCCTGGATCATGTACTCCGCACAGACGAATAAACCGCCAGACTGGCTGATCTCGGTTTTATATTTCGCGAGCTCTTCCTCTGCTTTTTCCAAGCTCTCAAATTCTCCGAGCCTCTCCGGCTCCACGTCGTACATCGTGCATCCCTCTTTTTTATTTCTTTTCTTTCCTTCCATGCGAACTCCGCGCTACATTTCTTTAATTCATATTTTTCATTCTTATTTCCTCCCGTTTTCTTTATTGTTCCTTTGTTGTTTTTTTATTATACGCCAATATTGGCGTATTGTCAACACTTTATTTTACTATATTTTTTCTCTTTTTATATTGACTTTGCGCCAATATTGGCGTATAATGTAATCAAAGTTAAGGAACGAAACAAACACAGGGAGGAAACACTGAAAAAATCTTTCTGCAAATGGAACGGCTCTGAATTTCAGGCTTGCGACATTTTAGGCGATCGCGAAATAAGGAGGAACAGAATATGGCAACAATTAAAGAAATCAGAACGCTTTGCGGAATGACGCAAAACGATTTTTCAAAAAAAGTCGGTGTTAATATCAGACTCTTACAGAAGTATGAGTCTGGAGATTGTGTTCTACACAAAACATGTCGGCAAAAGTCGTCCAGGCTTTCACGTCTGCTTTTGGCTGCTCGCTTGAGGACCTGCTCGATCTCGATACCTCTGTCTTTAGTGGCGAGGTTACCGCGTCTTTAAAAATGGCGACCTTTCTCTCCCGGATGTCTTTTTCATGGCAAAATATCAGCGTGTTAAAAAGTGCAGCAAGATAGGCGCATTTGATGACACTTTTCGTGCTTGTTACAATCGCATCCCTCCCGCTTTGGCTGGAAAATTGTCTGCTCAAGATCTTTTGATCTGGTTGACGCCTTTTATAATTGCTATAATGACGGACGCTAAAGGAGGAAAGCAATGTCAACGCCTATGAGTTTGTAGCTTTATGTGGAAAAAGATCTATGAGGGAATCGGAGACACGCGGTACTGCCCGGAATGTACCGCAGAACAGCGCAAAAATGTGATGCGAATAAAATTTGTAAAGATTGCGGCCGTGAATTTATCGGTGCCCCAAAAGCGGGGCGCTGTGCGGATTGTGCTCGTATAGCAAGAATCGAAACCATGAAGCGATACAAGCATAATAAAAACAGAAAGTCCGTTGGAAGCGAAGGCATCTGCGAAATTTGCGGAGCTACATTCAACATTGCCCCTATACAAAAATACTGTTCGCCAGAATGCGCTCGAATTGGATTGCTGGAGTATCAGCGGAATCGAAAAAAATCTTCAGCGTAAAGAACCCGATAATGAAATTCAAAAAAATGCAAGAAGTCAACGAAGGAAAGTTTGTGTTTACTGTGGAAAGCAATTCTGGGTAAAAACCGCAGCTCAGACGTGCTCTGCTTATTGTAAAAAAAACATCAAATGCTGAGAAAATGTCAAAATGAGCTAAATGCAAAGCAAAAAAAATTAAATAAACTGCAAGCTGAAAGAGACGATTATAGAAAAGCAAGTTGTTGCAGACTTTCAGAAAACATGATATTGCAAATTCTAGGTGCATTCTTAAAAAGGTTATCAGATATTCGAAAAAATACCTGATAACCTTTTTTTTCAAGTATTCTGTCATGAACTCCACGAGTTCGGATCTCCTGTCACCCAGTAGCCCTCGTGTGTCTGGAAAAAGGTGTCTTTTTCCGTCTGCTTTCCGCAGCACTCGCTTAACTTCGAAGTTCGTCACGCCGCAGATCACATTGTCCGCCATGGACGGCTCTCTCCGAGTCTAAGGTGCCCGTCGTAGATTCTACGGATGCGTCCCCCTACTTCCTCGATAGACAACTTCTTCTTCGCTCGAGAATGGCTTCTTTCTGGCATTTTTGCTGAAATATTCGATTGCTGTATAGTCTCCGAAGCAAATTCGCTGCAGCGCGTCTATCATGGCCTGATCCGACTGCCGCACCACTTCCTGCAGATCGCACAGCAGGAAATTGCGCTGTTTCCAGCCCTGGTCCTGGAACGCATAGCCCGATCCCACATCAAATCCATAAATATAAAGAAGATTAGAACAAAGCCCGTGTCAATGATTGACACGGGCTTTGCAAATAATTTTATTTAAGAATATGAATAGGATACCATAGATATTTATGATTTTCAAGAAAAATTTTTTTATAAAATTTGAAATCATGACATTGTAATTCGGAGCTTTGAGAATGCTTGCCAGAGCCAGAACTTTCCAAATGAAAAGTCCTGGCAAACCACTGGCAGAATAAAGGAAAAGAATAGAATCCCCCTAAATCCCCCAAAGGGGGGGATTTTTTTCGTAGCATGAACACGGTGATTCTCTCCTATCTTCTATGCTCTGGCTTTTGCACACTGATCGTTGTTTGCAGTTGTGCATCATAGCAAATCAGCACTCAGATGCAAGGGTCAAGATGAACGGGCTACGCGCCGCCCTTGCATCTGAGTGCTGCCTTGCTATTTAAGATGCACGCAAACCCCGATGAACAGTGTACAGAAGCCAGAGCATAGCAGAAAGGAGAGATGAATAACGTCTATGCTCGAAAAATAAAAACGCACCCCCTACAGAAGCAGTACCAGAAGTCATCTGGGGATTGTAAAAATATTTTATTTAAGGAGAAAAAACAATGAAATTTGAAAATGCAAGTATTAAAAATTTGGAAAGTGTTGAGGAATACGTAGAGAATTAATGCTGTCAGGAAAAATCTTTCAAAAAAGAATATGTAGAAGAACACATTTTTATTGGATTACAGCAAAGCGGACAGGAAGAGATTGAACGGCAGAACACAGAGTTTGAGGGAATAGAAAAATATTTATATATCAGAATGAACACAGAAGATGGTGCATTTATTACAGCAAAAGTGAACCGAAGCTATTTTTGAAAAGGCAGAAGTATCTGCACAGGAAGCATGGGGGCTGGCGGGAAAAAATACAAATAAAAGAAAGCTTTTGTGATGGGACTGGCTGAATATATAGCAAGAAGATTTGGAAAATGTATGGAAACTATGCTTTTTCTGGATCAGACTCCATTCTATGTGGTAACGAATAAAAAGTGGACATAAAGGAGCGTCAGCGATTTTAAATAAAAAAATGTTATCAGAATTCGGAAAAAAAATATAATATTAATAAAGTAGTTGTAATTCCATCATCAATTCACGAAATGCTTATTCTTTCGGCTGATATTTTAGAATCGGTAGAATGGAAGAATTAACGGAAATGGTACAAGATGTAAATAAAATGAAGTATCGGATAAAGAACAGCTTTCAGATCGTGCATATATTTTAGATATTTAAGAGTAATGTTTCTTCCATATCTATAAGCATGGTGGAAACACCGTAATCCATATGCCGGATCTTACCGGCATATGGAAATATAAATTGTGCGTGTCGAAAGAAAGACATCAAACGATGAAGTAATACTGAATATGAACCTCGGGAGAAATAGGGCGCCTGCTGTAGCTGGATCTATCCCGATTGGAGGGGAAAATGTCAAATTTAACACGTTTATTTACTATCAGGGCAAATTGTTCGATGCAGGATGGATAAAAAGTTTTACAAAGGAATAGTTAAGAGACATATCCAGATCATATTGTCGTGGATATTCCTGAAATTTCGAACATTGCTGGTTCGAAAACGACTTCAATATGGATTGTGTGTATCCGGAATGTAATTTTCAAGAATAATAATGTCGTAGGATATGTCCCAATCCCAAAGTGCTTCCCAGTGCTCAAGCACATCACTTGCAAGACTTCCCAAACCAATATGAGAGTCTTTATATTCCGGATCGATTTCTTTTAAGTTTTTCTATTACCATTTCAGCATCTGCTTTTGCTTGCTCGGTGAACCTCACATGACTAAAGTCACGTGAGGTTCACGGTATCTTATCTATCCAATCTCTTTTTGCTGCTGCATCAGACGGTTGGCTCGACTTATAAGAAAAGGGAATTTTCCCGTGTCAATGATTGACACGGGAATTTTTGAAAATGAAAGCCCCCTAAATCCCCCAGAGGGGGACTTTTTCCGATGTCCGTAGAAAATGTCTTTCTCCTCCCTGCTATATTTTTTTCTCCGGCTCCTCGATCAGGGGTTTTAAGCGTGCATTGCCACCATCCGCGGAAGATGATAGGGTCAAGATGAACGGCTGCGCCGCCCTATCATCTTTCCGCGGATGGTGTATTTATCATGCCCGCAAACCCCCCGAAGATCGAGAACCCGGAAGAAAAAAATATAGCAGAAAGGAGAAAGAAAATGCACACACTTCTACATTCGAAAATCAAGAGCATCCCCCTCAGAAACAAGCCCCCCCAGAAGGTTTTTTTAGAGAATTGATTCCCGTGATCTTTATTTTTGTACAGAAAGGAAAAGAAGAAATGACAAAAGAAGAAAGAAAAAAACGAGTACAAGAAGCTTGGAAAAAATTAAAAAACAACCAGTAGAGATTCAAAGGAATTTAAAGAAGTGCTTACGACTTGGAATAAAACTTGATACGGAATACTTGAAACTATATAATGAAGAGTATTAGGAAAGCTTCAGGGATGAGCTGAAAGAGTTTACTTAAGGAGGTATATAAAATGGAAAATATTTTTTCTCAAAAACTATTGCAGATAACTATAATAACCAATTTTTGACAATAGGGGATTTTGTTAAAATTTGCGATGTAATAAAAGTTGGAGTTTTTGAAGTGATGATTGAAAATCATCCGAAAAATCGGGAAGTAAAATACAATGTCTATAAAAACATGAGTGAATACATTTCAACAGTGCCAGAATGTTTCCCGAAAAGAGGAAACTGATCCGTCAATTGCGGAAGGAAAATTTGATGTGTCTTTTTGCAGAATACAAATATCACTTTGAAGTGGTTGGACAAAGTGTAGTTGTACATTGTATGAAAACTTTCGAAGAGTGATACATTGTAATCTCAAGTGAATTACTCAGCAAAAATTCGTTGAGTAATTCACTTGAGAAATAAATGAAAAACCATGTTTTTATGATCAAAAAAACGTGGATTTTTGTATACTTCAAAAAAGCATAAATGTAAAAAAAAAAGAGCAAGCGGTATACCGCCTGCTCTTTTTGGATACGATTAATACTCTTTTGCACTCCAGTTCACTCTCAAAACTGCATACGGTGGAAGTGATTCTCCTGCTGCCTGGTAGTTATAGAAAACTCCTCCCGCAGTTTCGGAATATACGCCTCCAGTTTCTGCCAATTCATCCCACACCGATACAGGCACCACACAAACTTCGGAATCGAAATACGTATATCGTGCAACGCCAAATGCAACACAAGGCATAACATCGCCAGCCATTGAATCCGCTTTCGTCTTGAGCTTTTCCACTAAAGTCCGGCTCGCCAACACCTGTGGGCTCTCCCGACGTTCTCCGTTGGAAAGGCACCGGCTGATTACTGCCAGAAGAAGTTCTGGTTTCCCCTCTTCCTCCGGGCAAGCATGGATGTATCCTGTGTCATCTGAAACGACATCGTACCCCTTTTCCTCTAAGGCTGCGATAACCAGCGCACGGAATAAATCGATCGTTGTTTTTCTTTTTCATTTTAAATTCCTCCTTTAGTGATAAATTTTTCTTTTTACCTCTTTGGTGGTAAAAAAATTTTTTTATTTCTTTTCTTCTATAGAATACCACCTTCGCCGTCACTTGTCAACAAAATGAGAAGTTTAATTTTTTTTTTTATTTCCACAGACATCCGCATCTTGTATTTCACAATATCCTTATGTTATAATTCAGAAGCTACCGCCCCTAAACTGGTGCAGGAAGGGGGTCGTTACTATGAACATGATCTCTTCATTTTTTCTCTCTGTTTTGGCAAGTGTAATTGCCTACTACATTTGCAAATGGTTGGACGGAAAATAGCAGCTAGTAGCCAGCCTGAGGTCTAAGCCGCCTCGCCCAAAACGGACAGAAAACCCCGGAGGTGCGAACTCCGGGGTTTTCGTTGCATTACTATGAATTTATCTCTTCATTTTGCCTACTGGCATTATATCATATGCATTTTTTTTTTGCAATATACGAAAAGCAATCCGATCGTGAAAAATAAAATGTCTAAATAGGGTGTACGTTTTATACATTGCCAAATAGAAAATAAAATGTTAAATAGAGTTATAAATTTAATTATTAAACAAAATGTAGATTATATCTTAGAATTTATTTGTACAAAGAGGAAAAATGAGTAAAGGTAAGAATATTGCTTATGTAAGAGTATCAACGGTTGACCAAAATGAAGCCAGGCAGCAAGAGGCATTGGGAAAATATAACATTGATAAGTGGTTTATTGAAAAGGCATCTGAAAAACAATGAAAAGACCTAAACTCAAGAAATGCTGGAATACATTCGGGAAGATGATGTCGTATATGTAGAGGAGTTTTCCAGACTCGGCCGAACCGCAGTTGATCTTTTAAGTATTGTGGAAAAAATCGAAAATGCCGGAGCAAAATTTGTAAGCCTAAAAGAAAACTTTGATACATCGACACCAACAGGACGTTTGCAGCTCACCATGATGGCAGCCATTGCAGAGTTTGAACGAGAAATGATTCTGGAACGGCAGCGTGAAGGAATAGCAATCGCCAAAAAAGAGGGACGCTACAAAGGTAGAAACTCGTAAAACCCCTTGCTTCAGCTATGGGGATATACGCGTCCATCGAATTTACGCAAGTAATTGAAGATGGACAAAATAGTAGTCGTATGAAATAAAAAAAAAATATGATATCCTATTCCTATACTGCTGGAAGCAGTAAAACGGTATATCGGAAACCAGAAAACATCGCGGAGACAAAAGGATAAGATAGGATAATGCAAAAGGGATCAAATTCAGAATCTACCCGAACAAAGAACAGAAAACCTTTATTCACCAGACGCTGGGATGCTGCAGGCTCATCTACAACCGGGGACTTGCCAACGATGCTGGTGCGTGAAAACCAAACCATCTGCATCGAAGATCTGAACGTGAAGGGGAATGATCCGGAACCATAAACTGGCAAAATCCATAGCAAGTGTTTCCTGGGCAAAGTTTTTCGAAAATGCTGGAATATAAAGCCAGCTGGTATGGAAATGAAATTCAAGAGTACCAACGATGTATCCGAGCAGTCAAACCTGCAGCTCTTGCGGCTACCAGAAATCCACTGGATAAAAATCTGAGCATTCGTATCTGGGAGTGCCCGAAATGTCATGCAGTTCATGACCGGGATACGAATGCAGGCATTAATATTCTGAAAAAGGACTGCAGCTGCAGTCGGCATAAAGATGAAAAGCTGTACCGCAGGGCATACGGGAACAGGATAAACATATAGCTTGTGGACACTGTGTAAGACATTGCAGTACCGTAAAGTATTCGTCAATGCAGTGGTGGTAGAAACAAGAATCCTGAATGTCTGTCATTGGAATATTGCGTATCACTTTTTTTATCTTGTCCATAGATATATGCTCTGTTACATATTGCAGAGCCCGAATGCAATCTATATCCTGAGTTTTGGTTAAAAAGTTATAATAATTAATTTTTTGTTATCTATTTTTAATGCAGAATTTGGAAAAAACATATAGTCTGTTTTCGATTTCCGATCTGGTCTCCAATATTTTTTCCATTTGTTTATCAGTTAACTGTGGATATAGGCATGAGCCATTGTCATATACAGGAGCAATTCTGGTTTCTCTCGTCAATTCATTAACTATGATTCCCCAATTTCCATTATGCCTGTCGAAATTTCCAAGAAATGCATCGGCAGCAAACATCTTCCAAAAATGTTCTTTGATTTCTTTGACATCATATAAATTTTGTTCTTCTATGGATTGAAGCACTTCTTCTAATTCTGTTCCATATCCGTTTAAGCTACTATCTATACATGCATTTTTATCATTGCAAATTACAATCCTATCTCCCGGATTACAAAAATCTTTGCAGGCAACTACCATTTTTCCATTGTAAATCCCTAATATTGTTTCCTGTGTAGTTATATCTAATGTTCGATAAATTGAACTGGCGATGTGTTCGTTTAGGCAGCCATTTGAATAATGCATCACAGGATTGTTTCTTGCAAGTGCCGGAAATTTTAACATATAACGTTCGTTATTATAAATCACACAAATTTTTTACCATTAGCACCGTCATACACTCTTAAAGGTTCAACGTCGCATTGCGTAAAATCAATCATATATTTTATAACCTCTCCATTTCTAAGTATCGTTCTCTTAAGTACCATGCATGATCTTCCGAAATATCACCATCTGTATAGGCTGCATTTATGGAACCATATAGTTCGCACCACAAACAATCATAAGGATACTTACCTTCTTTCATTGCATCAAGATCGTGTTGCAGATATGGCGGAAGATTTACTTCATAATATTCTTTTTTTTTTCTATATTCATTTAATCACTCCTTGAATCCTTTGTTTACAGTCCATATGAATTATACTAATTTTATCATTTTTTCCTCAAAATAAAACAACAACTGTAAATGTGGAAGAAAGCTATTTATTATTTTTTTCTGTGAAGCTTTATGCAGCTGTTCTATTTTACGCTGTAATATTTTCATGCTGTCAATATCTGATTGTGCAGCAAGTGTTCGAAGATCTTCTAAGGTCCACTCTTCTGTTCCTGCTGCATCGAGAAAAAGCGCAGCCTGTTCTTCAGAATGGGATGGATCATAAATGTATTCCTTTGCAAGTCTCTCACGTTCAGCCTGTTCTTGAATGTCTAGTTCTTCTTTGCGTTTTATTTTAGAGTCATGAAAAAGATGACCAGCTTATTCGACGTTTAACGGGAATCTGTTCAAGCTGATTCTCTTCTTCCTGGGGCAATTTCATTTTCTTTAGCTTGATATACTTCCAACTGCTTTTCAAGTTCATCAATTCTATTATTCAGAATAGCAATTTGTTTTTCATAAGAAGCTGCAGTTCCCTGAGATTTCTGCAGCGATTCAGTCGCATCAACGAGTTGTTGCTGAATGGAAATTTTTTCTTTCTCTGAATCCTGCAGCTGATGAAAAATATCTTCCTTCTCAATGGAAATTTTTTCATGCTCCTTCTGCATAGCATTTATTCTTTCTTGCAGGTCACCTTTAGATTTATGTAGATCATCTTTCTCTTGCTGGACGGCAAATTGCTGCTGCAACAAAGCGTACATTTCGTTGTAAGCGTCTAGTTGGTTATGAATCAATGGAACGTATTGCTCCATTGATTTTTGAATCTGTTCAATATCTGCACTGCTTTTTTTTTCAATATAATATTTCTTCCGAATAGACTGAAAAATTTCTACAGAAGAATTTTTTACGGAATCTTCCAACATGGCTACGAGATCTTCCGGATCTTGATCGAAAAAGACTGATCATGCGTAATTGCCATGATGTAGTATCCTCATTTATATAAGGAAGCATTTTTTCAATCCAATCTTTGGGAAATCCCAAATTCAGTAATAAACTTATTTTTCCACGCGCATTTTTTTCCTGTTGAGAATCTAAAATTGCATTACGTTTTCTTCAGAATATTTTTGGAAAGCCATTTTCACTACTCCTCTTTATCTCTTTTGGATCTTTTTTAATTTTGATAAACGTCTGGATGCCTGTTGCAAATTTTTGATTTCTTTCTGTAGTTGTTTTTCTTTTTTACTATTAGATTCTTTTTGGTGTATCAATTCTTCGATCGGATAGTTTTCTTCGATCTCATCCAATCGGTTTTCAAATTTCCCTTCCATTTCAATAGGAACAGCGGCATTCGCAAATGCACTTTGAATGGAAAGATATTCGGAAATGACATTCTCTGTTTCTGAATCTTCACGGCTAGACTGTATTGCACGAAGTTCTCTTCGAATGGAATCGGTCATTTGATTCAATTCATCCAAGCGGGAGGACAAATCCTGAACGGTTCGAATTTTATTATCTTGCACGGTTTGCAGGTCACGCAAATTTCTATCAGCCTCTTTTGAATATTCTCGAATGTTCCCTGTGCCACTAGTAACTGTGCGTTCGGAATTTTTTAACCTCCAGTATGGAATCATATAACGTTTTTGATGCTGCGTAAGGTATAAACCATTTGCTGAACGAAAACCAGAGCCGATGGAAGATTCAAAACCTCGAATATGTGGTGGCAGTCGTTTTAATGATTCTGGAATTTCCATCTTATTTAATGAAATGCGCTTTTGAATACTTGCGACAGTGTATGATTTTCCAAGAACGTAATTTCTACGGTATCGTCCGGCCGGAGTTTTAAAATCTTTAAATGAAAGATATTCAGAATTCCATTTTGTGAAAACCCAATTTTTACTTGATATGACTTCCTCATTATAGAAAGAAAATCATCGTAGGAATCAGATTGCGCTATTGCCATGTCAATAGCTTCACGTAATCGTTGACTTCCGGATGCCATAATCAACGCCTTTTTCTTTTTTCCTGAACGTAAGTCAATTTTTTCAGTCCATATTTTTCGCAAAGCTGATCCGTTATCGGTTGAATGTTACTCTTCCACTGTCCATCTGAATAATGATACTTTTACTCCGTCTACTAAACTGACAGAATTAAAAACTATGTGAGCGTGCATATGCGCGTGATCTGTATGGACAGAAAAACGTATTCATATTTTCCGGCGAGATATTTTTCACAAAAATCCTGAGCAATATTGAAGCAGGTGATAGCATCCGTTTCGCCTGGTGCGAAACTAATAATGAAGTGATAACATTGTCGGCCATCCAATTTGCGAAATTTTGTTTTGTTGCCATCATCCGGTTATATACTTTCCTGTGTAGTGGAACCCGCGTTTCCTCCGATATAACGCTCTTCTGTTTTGTCAGGATTCAAAATATAATCAATGCAATTATAGAGTCCTGCGTTAGGATTGAAAATCAAACTCTAATTTTTCAAGCTGCCGTTTACATTCAGAGATTTTTTCCAACATTTCTTCCGGATAAAAAAGATCCTGCCGAATTTTTTCGATCTGCAAAAGTTTGCTGTCAATATTGAGTAAAAGGCCTGTTTCGACTTGACGAAAATTCTTTTTTAAAAATGAAAATTTGAAATTGTGGAATCGTGTAAACGCTGCATAAGTATTTTGAAATATTTATTTTTGTGGATTCGGATTTTCCATTTTTGCTTTTTCTAAAAAAATATCATAATCAGTTTGAGAAATTCGAATGGCAACTACCTTCGTCAGTTTCTCAGAGGCAGTTGCTTTTTTATTTTCTTTTTCCATCAATACTTTCCTCTTTTCTGTACTCGGTGATAAAAATTTTCGAGACAAATCAATTAAAAAAGCCCATGGACGTTTTTACGACCATGACAAAAATATCCATGGACGTTTTATGACCATGGGCTTTTTGTGGAGAAAAATGCGTTTTTTATGAAAATCCCGGAAAGCCGCATAAACACTGGGGCTGCAGGCTCATGGACGTTTTACGACCATAAGAAACACATTCCTATTTCTTAATTAGCAAGATACGCAAATTGTAAACAATTTGCATCTTGTTAGGGAGTCCCCTAAGACCCCTTTTGCTCGATTTTATATCGAGCGTAGGTATAAGGTAATGTAAATTTTTACAATTCTTACTTAATGTAGATGAGATAATCTTCATCACTGTCTTCAAAATTTGTTTTATCACCATCATCAGTTGTGTTTGTTTCTATGTTCAATGCTCCAACAATTCCATCCATCACTGCGTCTGTGATGAGTTTTTTCAAAGAATTTTCTGGAGTGAAAATTGTGTCATATGCTTTTTATTGCTTCAAGAAAAAAAATCAGTTCGGTTTGCAAATCCATATTCATTGAAGCGTTCAATTTTGAAATCAATTCGGGATTGCTCACATTGAAATGATAATTTTTTTGCTTTCCACTTGCTACCTCTATTCTATTTGAAAAACGGGACGACCTCACCCCAAAAGGATGTCCCGCAAAAAAATTAGTCAGCTAAAAACTCAAGATCATTTGAATCATAATGAGAATTTTTGTTCCGGAACAGTGCTGGATGTTTCTTCTGTTTCAGAATTTTCTTCTACGTCATCAGTTGATTCTTCTGAAGGTGCAGAATTTCCGGTCGATGGTGAAACTGAATTTTTTCAACTCAGGAGAATAAGTGCTCTGCAAAAACTTCCACATCTCTTCAAGATCTGGCTTTTCCATTTTTGCTTGCAGACTTCAAATAAGCTAAAGTCTCTTCGTAACTTTCTGTCTGATACTGAACAGTCAAACGTTCCTCTTCTGCCATAAGTTTATTGAGTTTATCCTTTGTCTTTTTGATTTCGGTCTGAACCTTTTTAACTTTGCTGTTGTTGCCTGAGTTTTTTTTCTTTCCATTTTAGTTACCTCACTTTTAATTTTTATGAAACACAGAATAGTGATTCTGCTGCACGATAATGGACTGTGCAGCGTGATGATAATTTGCTTTGCACTGCAATTTCTTCTTGCGAATGAAAAAAAAAAGTAAACTGCTTAATAACTTTAATATATTTCTCTTTATTGAATGGCTGCAGTGCCTGCAGTACAATGGCAGAACGTATTTTTTTGAAAAGAGGCACGGAAGATCGAGCATCCTGGCCCTTAATATTTTTCCGGTTGATGTATCGAAAAGTGCTATGAATAAATTTATTCCGTACTTACAATTCGGAAAAATAAATTGTTTGCTCTGCCATGTGTCTAAGTATGGAGAATATGAGATGCTGCACCAGTCAGAAGATCCAAAGCGAAAAAGAGATAAACATGATTTTTGAAAATTCTGTAATTCGAATTTCAAATTTTTTTTCGAATCCATCCAATTCTTTCAAAGAAGGATTTGCTTGAAAAATAAAAAGCACTGCACCAACTTCATCAAAATGTATATACGCACTATCTGGATAGCCGATATATTTTCTGATACTGCTGGATGGAAATTCGTCTGCGCATCTATTTTTCTTCTTCATAAAATATCTTATTTACAGTCTTGGTGTTTTCTTTTCTTTGGTTTTCTCTTAGCAGTTTTATTTACAACTTTCTTTTTTCTGAATTCACTTCTAGTTCTTGCGGAAGTAATTTTGTTGCAAGCTCTGGAAAAGCTTTAACTATTTTTTGATCCAGGACAGTTGAGTGTTCCCTAAATAAGTCAAACATTTTCCGCATACTTTTATCCGGATGAAAATTGTTCGGATCGGATTTTTCCAATCTTTGTAATGACCAGAAAGATGACTCTTTCTTTCGTCGGTTATTTCAAGCCCATAGTGTTGACAAAACATAATACTCATAACATCAGCTTCAAATTCTTTTTTGATGCAAATTTGTATTCAGAGATTCTTCGACAGATCCATGTGCAAGAGCGTGTCCGAATTCATGTGTTAATGTTGAGAAAGCAGCGGTATCCTGTAAAGTTGAAGCAATATGAATTTCGTGTTCTGACGGACTGTGATAGCCATAAAGGGAAACTCCTTTAATATTTTGTTCCTGGTCTTGCAGAAAAACTTTAAGCCCAAGATTCTCTTCACAGTATTCTTTTAATATATTTTGTGCAGCTTCTGAAATTCAGATGGAATTCCACGGTCAAGCTTTGGATATTTTTCGGAGGAAAGTTTGTCTGCGTAATATCAAATGTATATCCTTTTTTGAAATACGAAAGTTTCTCTCCTTCTATTTCTCCGACATCATAAGCGGCCTGCTGTTCTTTGGATGCTTTACTATAAGGAATATCTCCATCATCTGTTTTTAAAATAGTGATCGGTGTATGGACGTACACTTCCATTCCATGCTCACCTTTTTTTTACAGAGTAACCAAGTTCTTTCCAGGCTTTAAAGGATTTACAGAGTAAAAGCTCCTCTTTGCTGTTGAGCAATGAGCATCATGTTGCGTGGTGAATAAGCGTAAGAAAATTTGCTGGAGAACTGTAAAAATTCAACAATCTCTTCCGGATTTTGATTCCATCCATTAATAATCTCATTGATTTTCTTATCCAGACTTTCTAGTTCCTCTGATCTGTTTGTATACTTCCTCTCTAAGTTACTTTAGTTTGCTTGTTTCATATAAAACTGCAGCATAAGACATAATTTTTCCGGTGGAAGAGTTAAACAATCTTTGATCTTCTTTTCCGGGATATGCCGATTCATAGCTTCTGTGATGTTTGATACTTCATCTTCGGAAAGTTCAGTATATATCTTCGGATAACATCTTCCAGATTCCCGAAAGATCCCAAGATTGACGCACATCATAAACAGAAATGGTTTCTGCGGCAGATTCTTCATCTGCCTCAAAGTGTTGAGGATGTGTTGTCCTGACGTATCATAAATTACAGAATTCATTTTTTCGTTGACAGCATTCTGTAATTTTAAAGTGGCACTATCATCTTCAATTTCTTTAACTGTTGAAGCAAAAAAAAAAAATTTCCTTGCGGGCCATTCAGTTTCGGATCATCCAGATCCAGAGAACAAAATTCATCTTCGCTGAGTTCGAATAACATGCCGGAAGATTTCCCTTCTTTTCCATAGAAAGACCTTCATCCGGAAAAATAAAATTTCTCCATTTGGTGATCCATTTTGACGATCGTATATGCAGGTTTTTTCGATTGTGGCGTTTTACTGATAGTTTCCTGGGTGTCATACGCACCACGGCCGGAACCAAAAATAAAAATACAGCACAGGAATCCATGAATACTTTCCATCCGTCACCCTTGTACATGGTTTTGCAGCTGACTAATTGATTGCAGGAACAGCATGACAGCAATGTTACGATCGAAGGGTTGTGAAAATGTTCAAAACCTTCCGGCCGTAACCCGTTGCCAAACTCGTCCATCCAACACTCAACACGAATAGGAAGAACACCATGGTAATTCTGATCTGCTTCTACCAAAAGTTCATCGAACAGCTGTTGATAAAGCATATTTCCCACAAAATTGTAGCTGCTATCGTTTTCTTTTAGGACTAGAAATAATGCTACTTTACTTTTTCCATCCCTGTGCCAACCGGTTCCAAGTTCCCATAAGTTCATATCATCTGCTTCAAAAATGCGCTGAATAGATTTCGAATAAAAGAACTTGAATTTTCCATTTAAAATTAAAGAATGGAAGCAACTGTTTCGGGCGCACCTTCTTTTAATTTACGATAATCTCTGACAGATGATCTGGATACATATCTGCTAATGCATCCATTAATAAAGATAATTCTGTGGACTCTTCTTCATCCTCAGAGCGAGGTGGTACTTTTTTACTTTCCAGCTGCATGAGCTTTGTTACTTGATTTAAAGTTTGCGTAGCATATACAGGTTCCATTTTAAACCGGCTTCTGCAAAAATCTTTTTTATCTGGTACAGATACAGCCCACACGAAATAAAAGAGAGACTGCAGATAAAGAGCGCAACCATCATCCCAGAAAGGGTCGCCTTTTTGGGCATCCGGGGTTCCACAGACTTGAAAATATTCATAATCAATCGTGGAATATCATCTTCTGTTCGGATATAAACAAAAGGATTGTATCGATCAGAAGATTCCATGTTTTTAAGTTCAAAACACGGATCTGATAACCGTTCTTTTTTGCAAATAGTTTCCATATTTTTCCACAAGTTCACCTTTAGGGTCCATGAATAAATAGGAAGAAATACATTTTAAAATATTTGAGCAATCACAAATAATGATTTACCGGTACCAGGGAGCACCGACAACAATCATATTATTATTTGGAAAGGATTTCGAACCGGATAAAGCCTGATTTACGTGTTTTTGGAAAGAATGCGGTTATTTTTCCGGATGCTTAAGATCGGCCATGCGTTTATTTGCAGTGTCCGGATCATCCCATTCTGCAGAACCATGTTCGATGTCTGAATGTGTGTTGCGATGCGTATCCAAATAAAACGCAAGAAAAATACCCATCCGGTCAGACCACATCCAAGACTAATCAATGTGTACTGATTAAAAAACAGCGCCATGGATGATTCATCCATGACGCTGTTTTAAGATTTATATCATTACCAGGTTCACCCAAAATACCTGCAAATACAAGGCAGATTAATTCGACCAAAATAAGAATAAGCACAAGACTTTTAATTGGAATCTTTTTTTTTCTTTATCATTTTTTCTCCTTATATTAAAGCTTTAAGTCTTTTTTTCCTTATAGGGGAAGATTTAGGCTTAGAAGCAGGATTTTGAGAAAACTTTAAAATCTTATTTTGATTCTGGCCGAACTGTTTTGTTATGTTTTTGCGTCGAACTGGATCATAATAAGGTAGTATTTGCGCTCCTTTCATATTCAATAAAGGATTCGATGTTGGTGAATCATTTTTTAAAAATTTCATATTCCTTTTTGGATCAATTGCTGAAACAAGAGTTTTTCCGTCATCAGCAATGGAAAAAAAAGAGGAAGTTTGATATGCAATTTAGAACCAGGAATACGAGAAATAAAAAGTCTTGTCATCCATAATATCATCAACAAGACTACGATTAATGGTAACGGGAAAAAGCTGCTTCTTGAGTAGAAACATCTGGAGAGCTTTGTGAAACAGTTTTTTCCATAGATTTTGCTTTTGATGATTGCTTTTGAGGAGCTTCGGACGGAGTTTCAGTTTCTGCATACGGAATATAATCTAAACGATGTGTTTCGTCAGATTGTTCTGTATACTTGGAAAATTCTTTCCAGACAGACTGCCGGAAGGAGTCTGAAGAATCCCTTTTCATCCGGACGATAGACATTATAATTTTTTCCGGATCAAGAAAATAATAAAGCCCTTACCATTGTCAACGGAAAGAGCTTCCTGAATACGAACATATTCTCGGTCACCTGTCTGCAGCGCAATTTCATCTTCTTTCTGGCAGCTACTCTTTGAGAAGGAATATATCGTTCGATTAACCCTGGTCGGTTCTTTAAGGTTTCATAACGATCGACTTCTTTCCCAGCCAGGGCTTGCTCAAAAGACTGTGCATTCAGATTTTTTCCTTTCTGCCAATTTTTGGATCGGTTTTTTCCTTTATTTCCGGCGAAGCTGTTTTCATATAATCTTCCCCTGACATACGGCCAGAATCAAAATATTCTTGTTCAGTTATATCTTCTACCAAATTTTTAGCTGCATCCGGAAATTCTTCTAAATATGCTTTAATAGCTGCTGCGAATTGTTGCAGAGATTGATTCGCAACGGCAATCTGGATGTGATTATCTCCATATTTAAGATCCGAAGAACAGAATAGTTCACGCCACGTTCGTCCAATATATCCAGAAATTGCTCTAGTTGCTCATTATCTTCCGAAGCATCTCCGAGTGCAAGACTTTTGATTTTATAATTTCCGGAAGTAAGAGCTTTCAACTCTTCAAAATCCAGTGGACCACCAAGATCGAGCTGGTTTTGTTACATAAGATTCGTATAATGCCTGCCATTTTGCAACGTCTTTTCCACGTATGGCAATTTGCTGGCAGGAATCCTGAATATCCAGATCAGGAAGGAGACAGTAGGTAATTCCAACCTCTGTCATGGAATCCATGAGTTTATCCAACTGTTCCGATCGCGTGTGGGGAGATTTGCGATAATATAATCTCCATCACAGGCTTTCATGAATTGTGTAAAACTTTGAAGTCTGACGTGGAGATTATATGTTGCTTATGTAGTTTCATACAAAATTGAATCAGTCGGAAGGGAGAAAGCAGAGCTTTATTTACTACCTTCCGGTTACACTACCTGCGGAAGCTGCTGCTTTAACAGCCCCTTTAAGAACAATCATTTCTGTGTTGACCAAGATAGCAAGGTCACCACTTCCACCTGCATCTTCAGCTGCCATTTTTAATACCTCCTTTAAATAACCTTTTTAGTTGTCTTTTTTACCTGCTTCTCGGGTTTCTGCTCAGGACGTTGCATTTTAGAAAGTAATGTATTTGTTCTTTCCTGCAAATTACCCAATGTACGCTCCATAGCGTAAATCTTACGCTGGACAGAAGCAATCTTACCCTTTTCTGGGTCCCACGGGACATATTCAAGAAGTTCTTTTCCGGTCAATGCCCGGCCAACGTTTTTACACTATTTGAAACATCTTGTACGGCCTGCTTTGCATCGTTCAGCCGCTGGAATAGTACATCGAGAGAATCCTGCGTATGCTGCATTCCCTTTTTGCAACGAAGCCAAAGCTTTTGGAACATGAATTTTTCAGCAAACGATAAAAGCGCATTTTTTCCAGCAGTTTTTAATTTACTCTTAGTCTGCAGAACAACATTGGCAAGGCGGGACTTGTTAAGTGTTATGAGTTTTTCACTCTGATCAAGATTATTCTGTACAGTATCAACACTGTCAGAATCATTAAAAAAATCTTTCGTCAATAGAATTTATCTGTTCTTTGAGTTCCCGGAATTCTACTTGCATTTTCTGATGCTTTTCTTGTAATTTATCCAGATGACTTCCGAGATATTGCAACAGATTAGCTGCTTGAGACATATCATTTTTCAGAAGAGCCTGTAGTATCTCTTGAAATGGTTCCTGATCAACAAATGGAAGAGATATATCCATAAGATCTTCTATTTTTGCTTGTTGATGTTCTGCCTCTGGACTTTCCGGAGTAGTGTTTTGATGCTGCATAACTTCTTCATTGTTGGATGAAGGGATACTAATTTCAGGTGCAGAATTAAGATCAGGGACAGCAGTTTCTTCTGATTTATGCTCAGAAATAGGAATTGATATTTCTGGCATAATTTCAGCATTTTGAGCCTTTTCAGAAATAGATTGCTGTGTAACTTTCTCTTCGTTTGGCTTTTCAAGATTAACAGACCCCCATGTTTCACGGCGTTGCTGCATGACAGCCAACGGAAGTTTGATTCCATTTTTAATCTCTTCATCAGGCATTCCAGAAGATTTTTCCAAGTTGATTTCATTAAGCTCATCATTAGTCAGTTGATGTATGTACCTTCGAATAACATCGTCCAAAAGTCCGGTCAAGTTCCAGTCTTTCTTTCGTTCTTCAAAATTATTTTCAATTTCTTGTGGCATAAGGCCCCTTCTTTCTTTTTAGTTCATGTGTTGTAATTGATCCTGGGCAGCTTCGAAAAAGCGTGAATTCAGCCTGCGTGATTACAAGGTGAACGGTATCACCGTGAAACACCAGCTGTATCCTTCGGATGAGAAGGAGCGCTACTTCCACATTTTTACTATAACGAACGGAAGCAGACTTCCGAGCGTGAGAATGTAGAAGAAAAGATCGACCGGATGGCGCTGTTCCTTCGCGAGCACCAGGGAATGAAACTGATCTCGGGAAGGAGTACCGCCGGTATTTCGACCTGATCTTTTATCATGAAGGCCAGGAAGACGAAAAGTTCATGTATGGCCGGAAACGATATCAGGTCATCGATGAGGAAATTTCCCTTTGGGGTACTTCGTCATCATCACATCCGAGAAGATGACTGCAGCGGATGCCCTCGATCTCTATAAGAGCCGGGATGCATCCGAGAAACTGTTCAGGGAAGATAAAACCTTCCTCGGTGACAGAACCATGCGTTGCCAGAGCAATGAGGCGCTGCATTCATTGAGTTTGTAGCACTGATCATCCGAAACAGGATACACTTTCTGCTCAAGGAACAGATGCTGAAGACGCATCATAAAGAGAACTACATGACCGTGCCTGCTGCGATCCGCGAACTCGAGAAGATCGAGATCGTGCGGCACATCGATCACGAATACTGATGGATTATGCAGTGACGGGCAACGCAGAAGTCGATTCTGAAAAGCATTCGACTTAGCTGAGACAAACATCCGTAAACAGGCTGCCGGCATCAATGACGATCTTAAGTCTGGCAATACGAAGGAGGCATAGCAATGGCACGCAGAAAACTCAGTATCGATGACAAGATCGATCAGCAGAAGCTGATGGTTTCCTCTTTTCTACAAGTCAAATTTTACTCATCGTTTTTTGGGACGTTTCAGTGGATGCTGCGTAGGACGTGACTTCTGTTTGCGCTGCTCTTCATATTTGTAGTCAATATATGATAAGTCCTGATCGCGAAGCGCACGTACATTTTCAGCTCGTAATTCATAGTCAGATCCATTACTTGGCTTACCTTCTGCAGCAAGATCTGCCTCGATTTCATCAAGAGATTCATAGTATGATCGGTAAATACTCGCAACCTCTTCTACATCTTCTGGGCTATAACCATTTTTTAAGGCAATAATTTTATGCTTTTGGACCCGAGGATCTTCTTCTTGCTCAACAGTCTTATTTGGTTCATCAAATGCAATTTCGTGACGTAATTTTTCTGCTTTCATTAGTTCAAGTGTAGACACCATCGCAGATAAAAGCTGTTTTTGATTTTCGACCAATACTTCTTGCCGCTCAATTAATGTATCTATATCCATAGTTTTTTTCTCCTTTTGTGTAATAAAAAAAAGACTGCTAAGCAGTCTTAAATGGTTGGCTGTTTTTTGTGACTTTCTTATTTGTTGTTTGCTGCTTTGTGGAAATAAAATCATTTGTAGCATATTCCTCTACCGTCATTCCCGCAGCAGCAGCTTCCTGATTAAGTTCTTCCTCTATTTTTTGCCTTTCCGCAATCAAAGCTGGATCGTAATCTTTTTATCATCGGTTCATCAGGTAAATCCAAACCAGAATTAAGGCAGTATCTACATTCGGATACATAGTTATCGAAATCTATCAAGTATTTTCTCTGTCATGCCGGCAAATTCAAAGGAAAAGTCCTGGGAATTTTTGTTGTATGTAACCAGAGTTACAGTTCGAGTTACTGTCATTCAGTACGAGATAGAATGTTTCCTTACTTGGTTTATAGGTTCCATAGGCCAGATATTCACCTTCCGTTGCTGTGATATTGTTTTCCGTGATCCATTTATGCAGTCTGCAGGGAAGAAACCAGCTTTTATTGTAACCATAAGCGTCTGTACATATGGCTGTGATAGAGTGGGCGGAATCTTCTTTTACCGGTGTGCATTTCTTCAGCCAATCGTCTTTCTCTTCATCAGACATATAGATCCAGTTACTTTGATTGATAACTGGAAGATAGTCGTTATTTTCATAAATATAATCTTCCCCAAAGGATATGGTATTTATCTTCTTCTGATACAGAGGAAGAAGTAACCTCCCTTTCACTGGAAGAAGATGTTTCCGTTGTCTGTGTTTCTTTTCGTTGCTCTTCTTTTTTCACTCAAACTTCTTTGGTCTATGTAATCGAGTGTTTCCTGCAGCGTGCTTTCTATGGTACGTTCAGACTCAGCTTTTTGATGTTTTCAATATTCTGTTTGATATAAGAGTCAATTTCGGATTGCTGGTCATCCGATAAGTCTTTTACGGCATCCTGAATCTGCTGGATTGCCTCTTCCTTTTTTTACTGTAGTCTGATTGCTCCACGGTACTAGAATGTCCAGTATTTGAGTTGCTGGAATCTTTATGGATAGCGACCGCGCCTCCAACCGTTGCTATTGCAAAGAGCGGCCGCCGCTATGCTTATGGCAACCTCTTTTTTTTGAAAATTTTCTTTTACTCATAAATGCCTCCAACAAAAAGGTCGTAAGAGAAAGATGAAATTTCCCTTAGCGACCTTTTTTTCTTTTTACACCTTTTTATTTCGAAACATCAATCATGTAGTCAACAACCTTCTTGTAAAGCTGCCGTTTTTTTGTTCCGAATAACCGAAATATTCAAATGCAAGATCTGGGGAATATTCGGCTTTTTCGACAAGCCGCTGCATAGCCACCAGTTGCATCAGAACATCCTCTCGTTTTTCTTCCGTATCAAAGCTGCAGCTCACTTCCTAGCTGCATCCCAAGAATTAAAATAGTCCGGCTTTTATCCGTAGGATTTTGCATTCTATTTCTGTTATTTCCATTGAAATCCTCCCCATTTTCTTATAAGCATAGTCCAACATGTTCCGATTTTGGCAGTTCCATCCGCATCAGTTTGAAAAAATTTTATGATAGCGTTTCCTGCATCCTTTCTGTGTCATACACACCTGATCTCAACCTGCATATTTTCATAAGGAGAGACTTTAACTCATCATATACGCTAAAAGATTCATCCCTATTTTTCCTTGGCGTAGATAAATCACAAAAAATAAGCTGTGTAGATCTTTCTGAAGTGGTTTCTTCCCAGATATGATAAGATTTTTTCGGCACACACTGCAACTTTTGAATTTTCATTCGCAGGTAGCATTTCGTTTATCAGACGCTGATCGAGAGCAAGTTTCCGGCCGTCGTTTGTTATCCTCAACATGTTGTCTTGATAAGGTGACACAAGCTGGTTTCTGACTGCTTCAGCGCGATTAGCAAGCGATGCAACCATTTCTTTCTGGTATTCGCTTGGTTTCAGAACTACATTTTCGTATTGAGCCTCCGGAACAGGAAGATTCAGCATATCTGCAGTTTTAATGTCGGCCGCTTCTTTGAATACTGAAATTAGCTCAGGAAGATTGAAAAAGCGAGAAAACCTTCTTTTGTACGGTAACCAACCCCCTCTGGAGCTAACTCAATCGCTGTTTGTGTTTCACCAAATGATGCTGCCCAGGAATCAAATTGTGTCATTCCCAATCTTTTCAGTGTGCCGTACTGCAGATAACGCATATTTGTATACAGCTCTGTCAATCTGTTTAATGGTAAAACGTTCGTCATTCTCTGCTTTTATTTTACGAAGTCCTTTTTCGATCTCATCAATCTGCTGTATGATTGTATTTTTTTGTCGTTCATCGGAAAGAGGTATTTTTTCAAACTGGCTATGTCCGATAATAACTGCATCATAATCTCCGGTAGCAATTCGAACAGAATTTTGCCGGTTTGCCGGTTCAAAATCTTTTTTCCGGGCCGCAAGGATGTTTTGCCCCGGATATAACCGTAGGAAATCAGCCCATTGTTCTACGAGGTGATTTGGGACAACAAATAATGATTTCTGGCATAAACCGAGTCTTTTGCTCTCCATCGCTGCAGCAATCATTTCAAATGTCTTTCCAGCACCAACACACTGGGCAAGTAATGTATTGTTGCCGTATAAAAATATGGGCTATTGCATTTTTCTGGTGCGGCTTTAATTCAATATCTGGCGTCATGCCAGGAAATGTCAAATGAGAGCCTTCATATTCGAACAGAATTCGTTATACGTTTCTACAATCTTCTGTCTTCGTTCCGGATCACGGAATATCCAGTCTTTAAACGCTTCTTTTATGTTTTCCTGCTTTTGACTTGCAATAGTCGTTTCTTCCTTATTCAGTACCCCTCCTTTCATCAAAGGTATCATAAATTTTTATGTCTTTCAAATTTAAGGTATCTTCCAGCAACTTATACGCAGTTACTCTTGTGGTTCCAAATGTGGTATTTGCAAAAGAGCGGAGTTTCAGCATTTTTCCGGCATGTTCCATGTACTTGTTATATTCGAAAAACTTGTTTTTACAGCACCAGGATCTAATAGATAATGTGGTGTTTGAAAGACTTCCCCCATGAAGTCATCTATATACTTCGGATCAATCCATGTGGCACCAATCCTGATCTCTATCTCTGAGGCATCGAGATTTTGGGGCTGTATCTGTTTAAGTGCCTGCACATTAATGCTAAACTCAGGTTTTGTTTCTGCGTAAGATAAACCCATTCGTTCCAAAGCACTGTAAATTTGCCGGATAATCACTGGACTGGTATAATGTGCGTTTAAAGTGCTTTCCCTGGCCATACGGTATTCATCCGGCGATAATGCAGCCTTTAATTGCTGATATTCTTCAGACCAGTTTGGTTTGCTTTCGTCAAAGGCATCCGCCAGTCACCCCATCCAATATATTGACTGAGAACCTGCTGTTCTTCTGCTGTAGCGTATCTGTTTTCCGATTCGATCCGGTTAAGCAGCACAATGGCAGCAAGATTCCTTCTGAATTTCTCTTTTGGAGATCCTTCCCCAAATGGTCATCACTGATCTGAAAATTGGAAGCTGCACTTTTATCCGGTGCAGCTTTACTTTCTTCTTGTTTTTCTTCGGTATCTGGCGTCGTTTCGTCTGGAATAGAATTTTCAATGTCTCTTCCATCTGCAGCAAGTTCATCGGCCCATGCCATGGCATCTTCCAAAGATTCAAAAAGTTTCCAATGGCGGATAACCTTCTGCATCATAAATGGAATATACGGCATTTCCTTTGTTGATCCACAAAAGACATCCGAAAAAAAGTCTTGTACTCCATTTTGTTGGATTTCCAAACGTATCATCTGCCTCATGTACTACTTGCCAGGATAACCGCTGAATTTCTTCCCCATCAAGTTTGGCATCAATTTCCGCTTCATGTCGATCGATGTCTTCCGCTGAAAGAATGTCGATATAATAGTCCTCTACTTCAACTCTATCTGGCTTACGGTCAAATTCAAAGACTCGATTTTTACACTGAACATAATAAAAGTCCGGATCATCAACACAATTTCCGATCAGATATTTAACGTTTCCAGATTCCCACTGGTCAATCAGAATGCAGAGATGGCCATCCAGTGTAAGCTGTTCCTGTACTACCTGTTCTTTTTCATGCTGCAGGTTTCTGACTTGGTTTTGTAAATCCATCCAAAATAGTTGGGTGGGTGTTTAAGATCAGTGTATTGCTCCATTCTCCTTCTGTAAGGATGGAACTCGCCCATTCTTTTGTTTCTTAGAGAAAACCGACCTTCCTTCCATGCCTGCACAATGGTATTGGCCAAAACAAATTGTACACAGTCTATGCCGTATTTTTCTACAATTTCAGATACCGTATTTTGTGGAACGGAAAATTCATTGTATTTTTTCGGCAATCTGTTTTTCGATCTCCTGTTTGCACTCTAACCGGATTCCGTTATTCAGCCGGGTAATTTCGGCTTCTTTTGCCTTTTTTTTTCCTGTTCTTTTTATAATTTTATACTCTTCCTTTTTTCCTGTGGTGAAAAGTATTTGTCTGCATAAATCAGCTCGCAGATTCTTTCTTCTACGACATTCCAATTTAAAAGGACTTTTGTATATGGATTTAAAAGGCTTCCTTTCTCCAGGAGAATACCTTTCGCATCATGTTCACTGTTGGAACTACTATTGCCAGGTAACGCACCGGATTGGCCACCAATCCCATATTCTTTTTTCAGAAAGTCTGCATTTTCTTTCTGGTTATGCAGGTCCATGAAATATTCGTAGATTCGAAATTTTCCATCTGCAAAACCACTTCCAATGCAAAGGGCATAGTCGATTTCGTCCTGTGTGATGAAATCTTCCTGTCTGACATCTACCGTATCATGAAGTGGAAAATGAATTCTCTCCCTGTCAAGATCCGCGATTTCGGATAATAGATATCCTGGAGATTTCACAGTTTTCGGCTTTAATTCTCCATAGAAATCCGCTGCCGTTTTTGCCCGCATCCATATTACGATCGGTTTCCGGCAAATAGAAAGCCATAGTATATTTTTTGACTTGCTTCCGCTGCCTGTAATTGATCCTCTCATCAAACCATCTGTTCCTTTGCTGCTGATGGAAACAGACTTTTTCCTTCGTGTATATGATTCCTCTGGTTTTTTGCCCGCCACCAAAATTGGTCGGTTGTAAATCAGTTCTTTTTTAGTACCGACTTCCTCCTGTTCCTCTGCTGATGGATTAATTGTGTGTTCATCTGGTTTTCACCCAAATCAGTTCTTTCAGTACGATCCCGCCCGGCTTTGAGCTGTTCATCTTCTTCACCCAAAGCATCTGATCCTGTGCTTTGAGCTGTTCGTTTACTTTCTTTCTCCGGGGATGTCAGGACTTCCATCAATTTGTCCCTCAGAAGTCCGTATTTCGTTACCATTCCCTCCGGTTCCGGATTTGCTTTCAGTTTCGAATCAGATAATCTCCCATCTGTTCGTATTCCAGGTCCATTTTGTTTTCCTCCTTCAATATTATCTTTATCTTTGGAATTACCCTCTTGCAAACTTTCACGCTTTAAAGCATTATATCGCGGTTGTGGTGCATTTGCAAGTTCTTTTTGGAGATTTCTTTTTTCCTGTTCTTTCTCGCGAAGTTTATCATAAATGCGTACTGTTTTCCGATTTCTGCAAGAACACCTCTGGCAGAATCATTAATTTTGTTCCTAATACTGACAATGTTTTAATAGAAACAAACTGATTGATATAATCAAATGAAAATTCATGATCGGAAATTTCTATTTCACAGGCCGATAAAATTGTAAAAGAAACACTTTCCGATATAAGTTTTTTAAGCAAAGAGCAAAGTCCTGTTCGCTCAGTTTATCAAATCCTATCCTATCCTGTAAATCCGGATAATCAATTTGAAGTTCTGTATAGGCATCCGCCGCGAGCTGATCTGAAATTTCAATAATTCTTTCTTCAAAGGGTTTTGTGCTGTCTGTACTGCCATATATTTGTTCGAGCCTATGCAGTACATCACTTTTATGTTCTTCCCGCAGTTTCCACGCCTTCGGATAACGTCCATTTGGCTTTACAGCATGAACATTCGAAACATCAAATACATATTTAAGCTTTATGACCGTATGTTGCAGTATCATCCGGAAGTGCAATTCTGAAGATCCTTTATTTACCCAGCAGTTCATACGTTTATTCCATATCTCGATGGAAGCACACGCTGTTGCATCCGGATTCTGTGCATAAATCAGAAGCTGTTCTTTAAACGGATATTTATAAATCCGTGCAGCGGAGGTCAGGAACTTCATCCAGGATTCCCCGGTTCTGTGAAACCCTTTTAGCTGTTTTTTCTGCAAAGATTCACTATGTATTCATATTTATCCATCTTATTTCCTTCTACTATTGTGGCCGACAATATAATTGCGGCGAAAGATTTGATTGTGACATTGCCTGTTTACATACCCCTCTGGATTCATCTGCAGCATGAACCATTTCACCATTTCCAAGATATATGGCAACATGGGATATATTCCTGTATTTTCCGTTGGCCGAATAAGAATAAAAAGATCAAGTCTCCCGGCTGCAGTTCACCATAGCTGACAGTCATTCCTTTGTTTACCAGGCATTCTGCTTCGCTTGCTGCATCCATTCCATTCAGATAAGTAATACCAGCTGCAGCATAACTCCGGTAAACCAGGGAAGAACAATCATACCATCCCGGATCATCTCTTCTGCTTTGGGAATAACCACTTCCTACAGCATTCAGGAGCTGCCTGCACGGCAGCATTTCCGGACTCTCCGGCACCTATGCTTTTTTTCCAGGACCAGTCAATCCCACCGGCACCATTTTCGGATGGTGCATAAATGTCAAGCGTCCCATCAAGCTGCGCCAGGCAATCCGCTTTCTCATAGCTCCACCTGGATACGTTCGGTCTGCGGGCGATCATGGCATCATATGCCCTTTCAATAATTTCCCGGTCCGTTGATGCAGATGTTGTTCCATCAAAATATCTTTTCAGGCTTACAACATATTTTCCATCTCTGTTGCCAAAAGAAAGAACGCAGCCTTTCAAAGCATCAGACGCGTTTGTAAAATCAAAACCATAATTTTCTGTCAGTGATGTAAGAAGTGGCTGCAGTGTTTTGTGTATAGACGTATTCGCACTGGGCTGCCTCAAATGCAATCTTATGTTCTATGCAGATCGAATGCCATGCCCCGTAAAATCCGGCGTTATTTTTTTAGTTCTGTGGTCATGCCAAGATATGGTTCAAACGGACCATATGTAGTTGGATCTTTTCATAGCACCACCGAACAAACGGCCCAAGCTCATAACGATTGTCGAACTGAAATTCACCACATGCATTTCCGCCATCGCCACCAACCTGATCCGGGTTTCCGCCGGATTCATATTTTGCCGCCAGATAACAGGCTCCATCATAAGCGGAAGAAGCACTTTGACGTTCAGCCTTTACCCCAAGAAACAGAAGACTCAAAAAGAAGAAAAAAGCGAAACAATAGGAAGCAACAATAAAACATTGGATGCTATAATTTTAATGATGCCTGCGGATATTTTCGCCGTATTAATGACTCCATGCCGAAGTAGCATCCGCTGTTGATAATCAGCCCTTTTTTATCTCTTCTTCGTTCCCGGATAACCGGAGGGATTGAACGGTTGTATGGAAGTTCTTTGTTCTCCGAAACCATTTTTAAGGATGCTCTAATTTTTCCCTCTTTACGAGAACTTTTTTCATCCTTTTTTCTTTTGCGGTCATTAGAATCTTTTTCATTCTTTCCTGACTTTTCTGTATCACTTTCTTTCCGATTTTTCTTTTTGGCTTTCCGTTTTTTTACTTCCGGAATCATCCTCTGAGTCATCTTCCTCACCGCATGATCCATTTCTTTGCCATTTTTTCCGCCTGGGAGATGTTTTTTCTGTTTTTTCTGATGTTCCTTATTTTTTATTTCCTTCTTCTGATTGGACGTTTTCTCCTCATCTTCACCAAGAGTTTCCTTTTTTCTCTCTGTTGAAGATTCTTCTGAAATTTCACTATCTTCCGAAAGTATTTTTACTCGTGATTTTTTCTTTTTTTCGATTCTTTTTTTAATTTTGTCAGATATATAAGTGTTTTTTGATTTTTTAAATCATTCTGGGAGTCCGGCTCATCATCTTCAACCTCTTTTTCTACATTCGCTGCTGTCATACCATGCAGCATGGATGCAGTATTCAAACTTTGATGCTGCTGTCTGAAAGTTTTACTCTGGTTGGATGATAATTCTTCCCCTTTTTAGAATCTTGTACTGTGGATGATTGTATCCTGCCAATCGTATATTTTCGGCTGAAATCCTTCTTTTTTTCTCTCTCATCCGTATTACTTTCTTCCTCTTCTTGTTGAAAAAGTGTCGGTTTTCCAGACAACGGATTTCCGTTTCGCTTCTCCTCTATTCCAATGCCCTGTGTGTTTTCTGTATCTTGCCGCCGCAGATATTTCCACATGGCCAGACGCATACTTTGTCGTTTTTTTCTTTTATGTCATTATTTTCCGACATTTCCAGCTGTTCAGTATTCGGGATGGAAGCTCTCATCTTGGCTGCAGCATATTTTTTACCGTGATTTTCCTGAATCCGATTCTCTGATGCAGCCTCAATATTATCTTCCCCGTTCTGAACCTGTACTTTTTAAAATAAAATGGGTTGTTTGTTGCTTCTCTTCTGCATGGGAACGTCCCGCTTCTGTTTGCACATATTTCTGTGTTGCCAGTCGTATACTTTTCAACTGCTGTTCCCGGGCAACTTGTCTGTCCGGTTTTTTTCTGGTATTTTATACGTCTCTGAAACAGGTGCATGGAACTGTGCAGCTTTCGCCTCATATTTTTCACTGGAGCCATTATATACAGGCTGTTCCGGTACATAATTTGATTCATTCTTATACCACAGGATTTCCGGTTGTACATCAGCCTGTTCCGTATGTCCAGTGTTTTCCGGCAAGATACTTTGTGTATTTACTTGATTTTCCGGCTGCAAATATTTCTGCGTCGCCAGACGCATATTTTGCAGCTGTTGTTCCCGCGTAATATGGTTTCCTGTTATTTCCTGCGTTTCAGAGTGGCTCATAACAGATCGTATCTCTGACGCAGTATAGATTGCAGAAGTAGCACTGTGTACCGTCTTTTCCACAGATCCTGTTTTAACTTCCCGCTGTTTTGCCTGCCATGCAACTTCCGTGTGTGCTTGTCTTTTGGTGTCATGCGTTATCCTTCCTTTAGTTTTCCGGCATACGGTAACAACCTTGATCTTTTCGATATATCCTTTTTCACAAGAGATTCCAGTATCTCTTCTGCCTGTTTATTGAAACACCGCATAAAATTCCGGCACCATAGCAATCCAGCCATTCATCACATTCGTCAGCTTTTGTACTTTATGGTACATGAACAGCTCTTCTTCACTGATTGGCTCTTCTACTTCGCCATTTAAAAGCTCAACAGACTCTTTGTCTGGATCAGTGTCAAATGTTGACACCGAGTCTCTGTTTTCATCCGTGTCAATCTTTGACACGGATTCCAGATCATCTTCATGTTCATCTTGATCCGCTTCCTGGCTGTAAAATACGTTCCGATTTTCGGCAGCGGCTTCATGGAAGTTTGTACTGTAGAAATGATACAGCGGATTGTCCCGGCTAATCGTCGAATCACACTGCAAAATATGCCCGCCCCAGACAATCAAACTCTGGCCCGGTGTCGGATCAGAAAGCGCTTCAAACTCTTTCTGTGATAACTCCATAATCTGCAGCAATTCGTTCCGATCATCACCGGCTTGGTCAAGCAGCACCTTGAAATCGGAGTTTGATACAATCTCCATAATTTTCCGGTTGGCCGTTGCTGCTGAAACGTTCTGCAGACAGATCGTACAGATACCACCAAGTTTACGGTACGTCAGATACGCCTTTTCCAGCTCATTACAACTTGTCTCATGGCGGCAGACATATTGAGCCTCGTCAACGATAAAAATGCGTTGCCCTTTGCTGTTCAACGTTGTAGGAAAACGCTGCGTTAAAACATGCATGATTGTTATCATCAGCGGTTCCCACATCAATTCAGGGATATTTTTCATTCCAAATGCAACAAACCGGCTGCTGGTAGACAGTGTACTTTGTCCTTCCAATGTCAAAAGCTATGCTTTGTATAAGCCTCCAGTGATCCATACAAATCACGCGCTTCCGGTTCCCGCTGTTTCTGGAAAATTGCTTCCAAATCAGAAAGCACCGGGGATATCGGTTTCTTTTTTGAAAACGTATTCTGATATAATTCCTCAACGCACCGGTAAATCAACGATTTATGGATACCGTTTGACGTATACCGGTCATGATACTGTACAGAAATGCTTCCATATACTGCAGCTGGGGAAAGGATATATTCTTCACGGCCCTTTGCATTCTTTTGCAGCAAAGATTCCGGAATCTCAAGAGGGTTCAGGCGCAGATCCGGATCAGAAAGATCAAAATACTGACCGCGGAATCTCTGGGTGATTCCCTTCATCTCATTCTGCGGATCAATCAGGAAAATATCATCTGTACTGTTAATCAATGTTTGTCCGATTTCCGTAATTTTCAGCAGCATGGACTTTCCAGAACCAGTGTGGCCAAAAATAACACCATTACTGTTTTTCAATGTCTTTCGGTTTCCAATGATCGGATTTCTGGTTTTTTATTTATACCATACCATGTTCCGCCAGGCTGGATCAGATCCCAGGAATAGAATGGCTGGAATGCCAGATAAGAACTTGTCAGGACGGAACGCATATTATTTACACGCCTCGCTCCGATCGGAAGCAACGTATTCAGTGCCTGAATTTGCTGATCGTAGTAAGGAACA
>VOFI01003453.1_pt1 | contig 40213 bp, 38 predicted proteins | sample 5384131 | NCBI WGS metagenome assembly VOFI01 (sample SAMN12384728, study PRJNA508395) | human gut metagenome | isolation source: healthy gut H | host: Homo sapiens | reverse complement strand
TCAATAGAAGTGCAAAAAATTTGAGGGGTTTCAGGCTTGCAATCTGAGAAACTTTTGATTGCCAAGGCAATAAATGTGGGTATCCACCATTTATCGCGAATTAAAGCGAAATAGTGGCAGTCGTAACCATTACAACTGAAACAGCGAGCCAATGCCGCCGCAAAAGCGCAAAGCACGGAAAGAATGCTAAGAAATTGGCTGAGACTGTAAAGAAGATACTTATGCCATTCATGGGAAAAAAAATAAAGTCCATAACAACAGATAATGGGATGGAATTTGCTGCACATGAGATAATCAGCAAATTTGGTGTACCAGTGTACTTTGCTGATCCGTATTCCCATGGCGGCAAAAGGGTGCTATTGAGAACGCAAACGGGACCGTTAGGCAGTACATTCCTAAGTCTGCTGCGCTTTCAAACTTCAGTCAGCAGAAAATAACAAAGTTTACGGCATTCAATGTCGGAGTCGTAGCAGAACGTGTCCATATAGATACCCATTGTGCGCTTGCGTGCCATAACCTCCACCTTGCCTTTCTCGTTCATCCAATAGCGTGCCACCTCCCAACAATAAATGTCTGCCTTTGTCCCTTTGCGGTAATAGGCTTTCATCTGATATGCTCGCATAAGTTGCAGTCCCTTACGCTCGGAGAGTACACTGAAATAGGTAGAAGACATTGCCTTCTGTCGCTTGGTGCGCTGCACTTCCAACTTTGCCTTACACTTCGGGCAGACACATTTGTCTGCATCCTCGTCCGTAGTCCAAGTGTGTCCGCAGTCCATGCAAGTGGTCTGTCCGTGCTTCAACTGAAAGGCATAGTGGTCAAGACATTCACGGAATGCCCATTGCATTTGCGCTCCCTTGATAGGTCGTAACCCTTGTTTGAGGTTACGACTTGCTTCTGATATTTCGTTCTTGGTTTCATAACGTGTCGAATAATGATGGTTGATGTACTTCGTTGTATTCTCTGTGAGGTGCGCTTGGCGGTATCTCTGTTACTCTTGTTCATCTGCTCTTGATATTGGCGGATGGCTTCCGTCTTGCCTGGTTTCGATGGGTGGTTAACGTTGGCAGAATGGTTTTCCCACATGTCCTGGTAGTGGATGGTTCCTGACCTGACGCAATATTGCCTTCTCCTCCTCTGTGAGTCGTGGCGCAAAGAGCCGTATATCTCGTCATCGCAAAAGCCGTTGCAACCGCTCTTCTGCACCCAATTAAGGATATAGGTGACGCAATCGTCTATGTTCTTGTCGGGGTTGTCATACTTGGCTGCAAAGAGTTCGTCTCCATTGCTCGCTCCTCCAAATAGGCTTGTATGGTTCTCTTGAAATATTCTGTAGTGTTCATATCTGATGTTGTTAAAGGGGTCGTTACTCATGATAGATGATGTCGCAGTCCTCAACTTCTGTAGGCAGTCCGAAGAACGGATAATGGCTGAAGTAAGGTCCTGTGCACATGTCATCGTTGTATCTCGGACTTACTATCTCAATATTGTTCTTGCGCATGGCTTCGTCCACCATACGGATTTCCTCGTCAGTCAGTCCGCTTGCATCGCCATTGATGATGTAGCAGAGTGCCCATGTAGGTATCGCTTCAATGCTTCTGTTCATATCGTTTGTACTTTAAAGTGTTAATAACCAAATGAATGTTCCAATCAGTACCACCATAGAAAGAATGGAAATGATGATACCGAAGATGAACTTCACAATTCCCAATATGACTTCACCGACCATGCAGAGAGCCATATATCCCAACCAAGCCACCAAAGTGATGAGGGTTGAGCCGACTGCGGAGAGTAATCTCCACCAAGTCTGTGTTATATTGATGTTTGTTGTCATATAGCCTTGAATTAAATTTATTTGCGGTTCCAGGAGCTGAAGGGAAGTTCTCGTTTCTTCACCTTTTGTCGCTTTTCGACATTTTTTTGCGCGTATTCGTTTCGTTTCGTGCCTTTCAAGCGGCGGGCTGGAAATACGGTCGGAAAAATAAAAATGGTACGGCAAATCAAGGAACTGTCTTTCCTTTAGTGAATCAGCTTGTCTGACACCAAAGGAAAGATTGTTCCTCATGCCGTACTACTGAGACGGAAAACGTTGGCTCAGCCATTGTTTTTGTCGTTTAGACTGTGCGAGAAAAATAGAACTGCGAGATATGGCTATAAAAATCAGCCGTTGTCAGCATGGCAAGAAAATGAAAAGACCTTGGCTGTATAGTCTTGAAGAATTTCAAGGCATACTGTCAAGGTTTTTTTATTGCCGTGCCATAGTCGGAGAAAGTTAGTCTGAGTACGAGGACTGTCTTTCAGCGACGACTGAGTTTTATATTATATATGCTAAATACTAGAGCATATAAGATAAGAACATTTTGCATTTTTGTCCTCCCCTTAGAATCCTTTTGTATGTTGTGTAATAAATCAAAATCTATAAAAAGTCCCTTAGAAAAGAAGGCAATACAAATGGAAATCAATCCTATTAAAATATTAATTGAACACGCATTACAATCAAAAGCCAGTGGAAAACAATTTTCTAACACACAAACCTGAAGACTCACACACCCAGATGTTAGAAGGCAGATGACACAATAATTCCTTAAGTAAACTTGATATATGATTGAATACACAACTATTGCTACAGAAGGAATGATTAGTAACTTATTGATAAATAATATGTTATAATCAAAAACTGCGCAATAAGCTGTGATGGTAGAATAGACCATAAACAGAAAAGAGAGATCAGATAGAGATATATTTCTCAGTAATTTTGAGCCTACAGAGTGAATGACAGAAAACAGTGAATGACAGAAAACGATAGCCATGATATAAAACTTCCAGTTATGCCTATCAATAGTAGTGCAATGACCGATACTGGTATGCGATAGGAATAAAATAAATAAAAGGATGAGATTAAGAACATGGATATCACTCCAACCAAAAATTTCTTGCTGTATTCTCCTTTAATACACACATTAGGTGCTTGTGTCACGACAGACTTTTCTTTGATAGAAATTATATAGCTGTCCACGAGCATCTTGATAAACATTACCCGTCATCAAACAAATTTTTAAAACAAGAACGGTCATAAAGAAATTCAACAAAGCAAGAAAAAATATCTGGCAATGTTGGAAATTATCTACGAAAAGTCAAACATTTGTGAAATCATGCGTTTAAACTTCCTGACAAAAATGATACCTAACCCATATTTGACAAATGAATAATTTTTCTTTAAGTTGTTCGTTACCATAATTCTAATTTCCTAATTCTAATTGGTTTTTCACTAAATTATAATATGCTCCTTTCATCTTGTTGAGTTCTATATGCGTACCACATTCTATGATGCGTCCTCTTTTAAGAACAATAATCTGATTCGCATTTTTTACAGTGCTGAGTCGGTGAGCTATTTTTATGACCGTTTTACCTTTAAGGAAAGTGTCAAGATTATCATATATTTTGCGTTCATTCTCCGCATCTAATGAAGAGGTAGCTTCATCAAATAGAATGAAATTAGGGTTCTTGTAAACTGCTCTAGCTATCAAAATACGTTGACGCTGACCTCCAGAGATTCCATTACCTCCAGCCCCCAACATTGTATAAAGACCTTGAGGCAGACTTTTGACGAAATCCTCTAATTCGGCTATTTGCACAGCTCGCCAAAGCATTTTTTTATCAATAGTTTCTGCACCTGTTGCAATGTTACGCTCTAACGTATCTGAAAATATATATCCATCCTGCATCACTACTCCGCAACAGAATCGCAGACTTTTTGCTGAAATATCTTTTAAATTGATACGGTCGTAATATATGTCGCCTATATAATTATTGTAAAATTTGAGTAACACTTTCATTAGCGTAGTCTTACCACTACCACTTTCCCCACAATAGCTGTTGTCTTACCAAAAGGAATAGTACAGCTTATGTCGTCAAGGACTTTCGGAGAACGCGGTCCATAGTAATGAAAATCAATATGATTTAAATGGATAGCCTTGCCGTCCTCGGTCGGCATTCTTTTCAACGAAATGTTGGCATCGAAATCCTCATTTTTCATTGCTTGCACCTCAGTGAGTCTGTCATAACTAAGTTTAGCATATTGTAAACTTCTAATAAACTCAATAATCTGTTGAATCGGTTCATTCAAAGTTCCAATGATGTAAGAAATTGCCAATAGTGTTCCTATGGTCATATTCCCCAATATAACCTCCTTTGCTGCAATAAAGATTACTATAATATCTTTAAGTTTATTAAATGAAGAAAAGCCGATACTCTGTAGCTGATTAACTTTCAACGTTTTGAAGTCTATATTGAATAATTTAATCTGGCTATTCTTCCAACGATCGAGCTTATATTGTTCTGTACCATTAAGTTTAATATCAGCAATACCATTGACAAGTTCAAATATGTCCTGTTGGTTGTCACGTTGGACGCGAAATCTATTGTAATCAAGTCTCTTTTCCTTTCCAACAAAATACATAGACCAAAGAATCGATACCACAGTCATACTGATGTATATAAGCAAAATGTCCGTATTGTAGTATGTCAATAATACAAAGTACACAACGAATGTTAGAAAAGAAAATATCACAGTTATGCTCTCTGATGTAAGGAAATTTTGTATTCTGTTATGGTCATGAATGCGCGAAGTGAAATCACCCAATTGCTTAGTGTCAAAGAATTTGAAAGGTAATTTAACAATTTTAGACAAGAAATTTGAAATGATCTCTATATCGATCAAAGAATTACAATATAACAACACCCAATTTCTGACAATCTCTATAATTGTAGAACCTAAAAAAATAAATAATTGAGCCAGAAGAAAAATGAAAATGAAGTTGATGTTCTTATTTGCGATTCCTACATCAATAAGTGATTGAGTTAAGAAAGGGAAAAACATAGCAAAGAGACTGCTAAAAAACATTCCCCAGAAGAGAATCTGATATTCCTTTTGGAATTTTTTGAAGATATTAATTACATTTTTTTTTAGTTTGTTCGGCTGCTTACGAGGCTGATGGTTCACAAAAATTTTGCCAGGTGTTAAGAGTAATCCTATACCTTTTTGTCGATTCCACACCAATGTTCTTGAAACTGATTCTCGGTTAGTTTTATTAAGCCGAAAGTTGGATCTGAGATATAGAATAAATATTTTTTCGTTAAAAATTTCTTCTGAATTTTATAGAGCACAACAAAATGACAATTATCCCAATGCAAAATGCATGGAAAAGGATGTCTTTTTATCATTTCTTCTGCTGTAACCCTAACAGCTAATGTATCAAAACCTATTTCATTGGCTGCATCTTCAATACCAAGTAGACTAACTCCATCCTTAGACAAGTGACAATATTCCCTTAATTCTTGGATGGAGTATTTCTTGCCATAATAAGACGAGACTGCAGATAGTGCAGCTGGACCACAATCCATTTGGTCATATTGAAAATAGCATGGAAACTTTCCTAATAAGCCATTTACCTTGTCTACAAGTTTATTTATGTTCATCATTCCAAATTAATTTATAAGGGTCATAATTACATCCAACAGGTTTGCTGCCATTATCAACTTGATGACCAGCTCTACAATCTATACAATTATAACGAAGTTCACAATCCTTGCAAACTTTGATGTTGTCTTTTTTTATACTCCAACATTGGCGAAATTCCTTAGAATATACAATTTCAGCAAGGCCGTTTGAAACATCATATTCCTTATCTAAAGCAAGACAATTTTTTACAGAACCAGATTCGTTGATTGCAATCTTCTTATATAAGCAAGAATTATAGTACTTGCTAACTTCATAGAGTTCTTCATTAAAAAATTGCATTGTGTATTTGCTGATTTTTCCGCAATGTTTTGCATCTAGTGGATGCTTTATTGCTATGATTTCTCCCATAAGCAAATTCTCGTTTCCTAATGGTTTAACGTTAAATGGAAAAACCTTTGATTGTGGCTGATTATACAGATACACTCTGCTTACTGCCGCATTTTTAAAAATTAGTTTATTCCACGCTTGCATTGGAGTTTTATGACTATCTGCAATATGTATATCAACGCATTCAAAATCCATTGTGCAGATTCTATTTACGACATCCACAATATAGGGATAGTTGCTTGATGGGCTAAATCGGATTTGCAAATATGGGCATTGCATAGAATTCAACTCCTTAAGATATGAGTACATTTCTTCCATGTTCGATACTATTGGATTAAACTCAATAATGGCATCATTTATAGGAAAAAGTGAATCATGAACCACATGGCACTTGGGAGGGAAAAGACTAATATCCTTAGTGAGGAAAGCATATTCCTTATCAATCATGAAATTTATATACTTCTCAAAGTTTCCCATCGATGAGTCACTTATTTTTTCTGCAATTTCTCCAATCTGATGTCTATCTAACAATTTAGTAATCATGTAATAATCGTTAGGAATATATTCCAACGATTTACGTGAGAAATCCTGTAGAAGAGTCTTGCTATATCCTTTAGTCATCTGGCAAGAAGAAGATACTATAAAATATAAATTTTTATTGTATTTCATTTTTTTACAAATTGAGTAAGTTCATATGGAAGACATATTTTTCGATTAGGATTGTAATGACGCATTTCGACCGCATGTATATTATTGTTATATTTCATCAGACGGTTTTCTGCCTCTATACTTACCATTTCATTATAATAAATGACTTTGAAGAAGAGTGGCAAATTTTTAATTTGCTCATCTGTTAATATCTTTTTATTGATGTCCATAAGCTAAATAATTTGCTATTTTCTGTTCTAAATCATAATTGCATGGCTGACTAGTCATTCCAAACTGACCTACAGGATTTATTTCCAAAAAGACATAATGCCCTTTCTTATCAACTATAAAGTCTGCAGAACCACAATTTAAATCATACTTCTTATAAATTGTATTCAGTTTTGTCTCTATATCTATAGGTAGTTGATAAGGTTCGGTTCTGTTTGGTTTTGTATTACTGTATTTTCTGAAATCCACTTTTGTTTGCTCATTACTTTGAGAGAAAATAGCCATAGAATAGAATTTCCCTTCAAGATAAAAAGAGCGAATTTCATAGGATTTGTCAATGAAACTTGTGATCAAAGATGGAAATAGTGGTATATCTTTATCATGGAAATCCGCCTTATTGTGAGCCTCTGTGTATGTGTAGTATGATATCTTGTCAAACACATTGTAGATACCATTATATATCGCTTTTGTAACGAATGGATCACTGATATTGTAAAGGTTTTGAAGTTGATTGTAGTTTGTAATCACTGCAAAATTAGGAGTTTCTAATCCTAATTCTCGTGCTGTATCCAATACTTCCAAACGATTCAAGCTCATAGCGTGAGGATTACCTATTTTAATTTTACAATGTTTGTACAGTGTTGTAAAGATATAATCACGAAGGTCGTTCATTTCCATGAAAGCTATACTCTTACTGCCATGAATTAACGCAGAAAGATCATGCTCGTCCACTATAAACTTATCAGGTAAACTTTTTGTGAAATTTTTCATTCCTAACCCACTTCTTCTCCACCAGGTAGCCGAAGCATTGAGAATATTAAAAACTCTACCTGTACGAATATTTTTAAACAGAATTTTTTCATTATCTATACCTATTAGCATATTTTCTGCCGTATCAGGCTCTATGATAATCACATCCTGTTTCATCTGTTTTAATCGCTTAGCTACATCTATAGTTGAGAGATCATTTTCATTAGAAAAAATTACTATCATCTTCTTCTGAATTAAGCAAAGAGCGGAGGGGAGGATTGGCTCCTCTTCGTTCTTCTAAATTTAAATATCTACATCACAAGATTTCTGGTCTGCATCTCTGTTGTTGCTTGTTGTACTACAGTTAACAGTTCCAGAATAATCACCAGTGCTACCACCACAAATGGCTAACATGGATTCAACTTCCAGACTATCATGCTGAAAAATTGATAAGTCTATTTTTTTATCCATTGAATGAAAGATTAATCTGTGTCCATATCACAAGTTTTATTGTCACCATCTGCACCTGTCGTACATGTTAAACAACCACAAGTACCAGTATCATTATGGGTATGACCACCACTTCCACCCATGACATTCAACATATCATCAATTCTGATACTAGATACCTTAAAATCACCTAATTTAAATTTTTCCATATCAATTATGATTAACTTAGATAAAAGCCAAACATGAATCATTTTCCTATTATGCCTTAGACCGTTCTGACCAAGAAAAGGGTAGCCACTTAACTGTCGCTAACGGTATTCCTGCTCCAATAGGGAGTTTTTTCTATGATTCTGGGAGTTTTTATCTAATGAATTTATATATGGTCCTCTGAGAGACTTTTTACTTTCCCATTGGACTAATTACCAATCTACATCACATGTTTTGTGATCTGCATCACTGCCATTGCATTGGGTCTGGCAATGGACCGTTCCTGACGAATCACTTGAACCACCTGACGTGTGAAGCATCTCATTGATAGCAAGACTGTTCTCTTTAAACTCGGAGAGATTAATTTTTTTTCATTGATAACCTTTTTTATAGTTAGACAATATGTGTTCTTTTAAGGCATCCACTTCTTCCCATTGGACTAATTACCAATCTACATCACATGTTTTGTGATCTGCATCACTGCCATTGCATCTGGTCTGGCAATGGACCGTTCCTGACGAATCACTTGAACCACCTGACGTGTGAAGCATCTCATTGATAGCAAGACTGTTCTCTTTAAACTCGGAGAGATTAAATTTTTTCATTGATAACCTTTTTTATAGTTAGACAATATGTGTTCTTTTTAAGGCATCCACTTCTTCCCATTGGACTAATTACCAATCTTCATCACATGTTTTGTGATCTGCATCACTGCCATTGCATCTGGTCTGGCAATGGACCGTTCCTGACGAATCACTTGAACCACCTGACGTGTGAAGCATTTCATTGACAGCAAGACTGTTCTCTTTAAACTCGGAAAGATTAATTTTTTCCATTGATACTTTTTTTATAGTTAGACAATATGTGTTCTTTTAAGGCATCCACTTCTTCCTATATCTATTGCTTAAGCAATATCCTATCATATTCCTGTTTCGTTACAGGAAGCATCACTCCTATATCCACGAGCAAGAAAATTCGTTTCCAAAGGACTTTGATGTAATTCTGCTTTTCGGAGTTAGGAAAAGACTCGTCAAGAAACGTCAAAGCTTTAATTTCAAACACCTTACGCTCGCAAGCTCTTCCGACTGCCTCAAAAATAATCTTGTCTATTCTCAAGGCAGGAAATGACAACTCGCTATTCCGCAAACCTTTTACTATGATTCTATCATCTTCAAGATGAAAATCAGTAGTTCGCATTATGTAAAAAATCGTATTAGTAGACAGCAGTTGCTGAAGTTCCCAACTTTTACCCAGTGAAGTCACTTCTCGCATGAGTACAGAAATCTTTTTGGGTAATTGTACTTTACCTAACACAAGTTTTCTCATGTAGTCTTGCTCTAATAAAGATGTACATTCTGTGGTATACTCATAGTCTGAGGCTGTAAATATCTCAGGCAAGGCAAACAACCGCTCTAGTCTTTGATAATATTCCGGATAATATCTTATAACCCTCAAATCCGCAACCTATAGGGTTTAGTGGGATTTTGCTTGCAAAACGACGAAATTCATTTTATTGTACATATTTCTTGCACAACAGAAATGTCGCAGACACAAAATCCCCCTTACCCCATAAAGCGACTTGAGGTAATACGCTGGTTTAACCAGCAAAGCATGGTCTTTAACCAAAGTCTGTCTTGAACAGGTTGGCATAAGCATTGTTGTCTGAGTATTTTGGCAATCGATTCCAGCCAAAGCCATTGTTCATGTCATCGAAGATGCGTTCCTTGCCACCACGAAGATTGTAGAATTCCACGATGTCTCTTGCACTCGACTTGTAATCGTTAGTCAGTATACATCTGTAGGTATATTCGCCTTCCCAAATATCAAGGTCTCCCTCTATTCGCCTTTGTCTCTGTATGACAAGACGATACGGTTTTCCTTTCCATTTCTCAACAAGGATAGAATTCAACTCAAACTCAATACCGTTGATTTCAACAGTTTTCCATCCAGTTAAGGCAAACATGGAATCGTAGAAAGAAGAGCATCTGTTGGCACGAATATAAAAATGCCTGCAATGAGCCTCTACCATATCTACGATTTCCTCCGAACATGAGCCGCAATCCATGCGGGCACGAGAAATATATATTTCCGAAGCCTCCAATCGCTTGAAGATTCTTTCCAAAGTTTCTTTTTTGGTTGAAGCGCACGTTTGTGTTGCCGTCTCTATTTTATTTTATTTGTTTTACTTTTGCCATGTCATTCAGAATTTTGTTTGTTTTTATTTTACAACACTAAGATAAGTGAAATTTCTGACATGGCAAAATCCTGAGCAACTTTTTGTTGCTCAGGTGCTTATAAAAAATATTAAATTATAGTGTTGCGGAAATTAGGATAACGAAAGACTCCATTTTCTTACATACCTGCAATTGCTTTTTATAGAAACCAAGAAGATGTAAGTATTTTCTTTTATCAGGTACTTCATCGAAATTGGCAAAATCATGATATTGATTATCACCAATGTTTTCATGTATAAAGCAGCCTGTTGTTTTGCCTTCGGAAAGCACCATCTCATATAGTAAAACTTGTTCAAAGAATATATTGAAATTAGTTCCCTGCAGCTTATTTACCATTTTGATATTTTTATCTACAAAATCAAATGCCTTATAGGTATATCGCTGAATAAAATCAATATCTGTACCTCCAAAAATGCCCATATTATAAGCTTTGTTATCAATATGAAGGTCATATCGTTTCATTTCCTCTGGCATATAGCTGATAGCATGACGGATATCACGCCACATCTTTCCATAATAGTCAGTTGTAGTTTCTTCATTCTGGACAATGAGTTCATGATCTCTTAGGCTTTCATCAATTTTTGTCCAAATGAAAACATCGCCATCAACATGGATAAATGGTTCCTTTATAGACTGGTAGGCCTTAATTTTTGCCAATGCCCACAAGTTCGGATTATAATGATTCAGGCAGTCAAGAGATACGATTACATCCGTATATGGCAAGTGCAATTTGTTGATAAGAACATCATATCCTTGACTGTCGGTTACCAAAGTAACATCATCATAATAACGTCGTAACTGATTACAACTAATAATCCAGCTCAGATAGTTGAATATAGGTAAAAGCCATCCATAACTATCGGTCAGACTATTCTTATTGCCGGTCCAAAAACTTTGTATAATTTTCATTTTCTTATTTCTTTATATCAGGCAAGCGGTTAGTTTCATTGTTGCTGATGTTTATATCTGCCTTTTTAGCTTTTTGCTTGCCGAAATTATAAGTCAATCCCACACGGAATGAGGTGTTGTCATTGTTTATTCTGTTTCTAAAGACATAATCTTTATATTCAGTTTTGTTATTGCTCTTAGTACCACTAAAGATGTCTTGGGCTTGTATATTCAAAAGAAGTTTGTTCTTAATAATATCAATCTTGCATCCTAAGCCGACACAATCGATGTTTCCAGTGTGAAAGGATTCTTCTATTCCTGGAAGCACATGATAATAGTTCGCATAAAAGTTCAAAACTTTGTAACGGTAACTTAAATTGGCAGAAAAAGATGTATTCAGACTTCGCAAATCTTTGTCATCCAGCTCGTCAACGTAAGATTTTGCTTTAACGTAGAACATAGATACACTTGAATACAAATTGAATTTTCCAAATGAGAAATTATAACTAGCATCTGTACCAAAAGTATTAATGGTAAGACAATTCTTTGGAGAATACTTGGTGAACAAGTCATCCACTACCTGAGTCAGATTCTGTATGGCATCAGATGTGTGATAATAATACAGGTTAAAAGAGAAATTTCCTTTAAACACATAGTTGAACTCCAAATTGTCCATGACCGATGGTGTAAGTCTATCGTTACCTTCGGTGTATGTGTAGGTGTTACGAAAAACACGTGTAGGATTCATATCATTCATAGAAGGTCTGTCAATACGTTTGCTGTAGCTTAAGGCAAAGGAATGATTATCTGAAGGATTGTATGAGATTTCTGCAAATGGGAACCAGTGATCATATTTATTAGAAACGGACAGCCCTTCTAATGTTATTCCATCATCATTGGTGTGTTCATATCGTAAACCAGCTTTGGCGTAAAAAAAACCAAACATTCGATTGACATCTGCATAAAAGGCTGTTACCGTTTCTTTATATAAAAAACCATTTCTACTTCCAAACTCAGAGACGTTATTGGTCCTGAAATGGGAATATTTTCCACCTAACTCAAAATTTAGCCAAGTAAACGGAAGGTTTAAATCTGCGCTCAGGGTATTGACGATATAGCTATAATCATTATTGCTGTTCGAGAAGTTGTGTGCTGTACTCGAATCAAAATTCTGATTAATTTTGTCAATGACATGGATATAGTTGTAATTTACCGTTACTTTTTTGCCTAAGCTATCAAGTTTCCAGTCCACATAGGGGAGATTGTCTCCAAACGGTATTTATCGTGATTCGATTCGGAATAAGAATTCGATGGACATGCGTCTGCATTGAAAGTCATCTGCCCCATTTGGTGGGCTTTACTGCGAGAATTATTTAATGTTGCAAAAAATCCCAAATTCAAATCGCCTAATTGGTAATTGCTATTTAGATTCTGACCTAGTATGTCATACCTATTTAAAGTATTGTCGGTCGTAAAGCGCATATAGTCAGGATAAGAATAAGTATTCTGTACTATTTGGCGGCGCTTTTCATTGGAATTATTTATTTTGTATTCAACAGAAAAATTGCCTGAGGAAAAAGACAGTCCAATTCCTTCTTCTGCGCTAAAGTGAGAGCGTTGTGTTAACACCGTGTGGACATTCCCATCAAACCCCACAGGCTTACTCTTTAGAATAATATTGATTACTCCGCAATTGCCTTCTGCATCAAATTCGGCAGAAGGATTGGTTACAAGTTCTATTTTGCTTACATTTTCAGATGGTAAGGTGCGTAGGTACATATCCAAATCTTTACCATCTAAGTTAATGCGATGACCATTAACCAAAACAACTACACCGTTTTTGCCAATAATCTTTATTTCATCACTTGTCGGATCTATACGAGGAATATTATGGAGCATATCTCGCATATTGAAACCACTGGCAAAGGGACTGTTTTGAACAAGATAAACAAGTTTGCCAGCTTTCTGGCTAAATAGTCTGCGCTGAGAGGTAATCATCACCTCATTCAGTGTGTGCTCCTTCACAGTCAACATGATATCGCCCAAATCAACATTGTTGTGTACGTCAATGGTGTCAGCTTTTAATATATCACCTAATTGTCTGTATCTGACGACAAACTTTCCTGACGGTAGAGAGAATGTAAACTTTCCTTGATTATCAGAAAAACCACTGGAGATAGTTTCTCCATCAAGATGACTTACTATTATTTCTGTGGCTTCCAACGGTAAAGAGCCTGCAGCTTTATCAAATAGTCTTCCTGTTAAATTCCATTCTTGAGCAAATGCCATATTATTCGAAATGGATAATGCTATAATAATTATAAACTTTAGTTTCATAATAATGCAATGAGTCCGCTTGAGAAAATTTTCTGCTATCCTTGCATGACTTGGTAACTATGGTTTTTAAAGCCTTAGCCATAGGAAAGAAAAACTCAAGTTTTCTCCTTTTTTAAATGTTATACATATTGCGGAGGTATACAGCCTCTTTCTTTCCATTTGTAAAAGTACTAAAAATGCAGATACGAAGAACTTTTATGTTGATATTTTAAACTGAATTAAACTTATAAACAGCAAAATTATACTTACTTAAACAAAACTGTATCTTTTATTACAAAAATACGGTTCTAACGTGACTTTTGTCTATTGGTCTTTAGTGTTATCTTTCAAATTCATATTTACATTTTGCACATGAGAATAAAATTAAACTATCATGGTTGGACACAAACGTTATTAAAACAAAAACTGCGATTAGAAAATCCTCACTTTGGACAGAAATCCTAATCGCAGTGTAGAACATGTGTATAATAATACAGTTCTGAGTTCTACTGTGTTTTATTGATAGTTTCATAAGATAGGCTTCACCTAGGCAATTGAAGCAAGCTTCATTGCTCTCGATTTGCACTATCATTGATAACATTGCACGGAACTTGCCCGTGCAAACTTTAAAAGTTAGTTCTCGCATAACCAAGACAGCACAAAGGCAACGCTTACCCTTGGCATTGCATACAGAATTATGAAAGTCGGATTTGTCTGCCCTTTGTTCCTGAATAGATGACACATTAAATGTCCTTGTTTATGTAATGCTTATGTCAGCTCTTACTCGTAGCCCTTGTTCTGCTTCAGCTTTTTGTTCAGATCCAGACATCTTTGCAGTATGGAGGTTGTACCACGTACTCGCACACTATTGAGCATAGCTCATACGGTCCAGACCGTTGGATGTCACATTGACACCAGCAAGAAACACTTTTCCTCATGTACTACTGAGACATGGAAAGGTGGCGTGCCACTGTTTTATGTCGTTTGGATTGTGCGATAAAAAATGGGACTGCGAATTGTGGCTATAAAAGTCAGCCGTTGTCAGCACGGCAAACAAAGAAAAGTCCTTGGCAGTATAGTCTTGAAGTATTTCAAGGCATACCGCCAAGGATTTTTCTTGCCGTGCCATAGTCGGAGGAAGTTAGTCTGAGGTACGAGGACTGTCTTTCTTCGACGACGGCTGACTTTTATATAGTCCTTTGACAGTGTGAATAGGCTATCATGTGAACCTCAAGAAACTAGAAACGGCAAACAAAAATGCTAATGAAAAATAAAAGAGCATAAAGATTGTATCAGAATGTAATATCCCAAGATAAAATGCGTATTTTTGAATTCTAATATAGTTATAGCTTATGGGGCAACAATATGCAGGCATAAACAATAAATATGGAAAGAAAGGTCATCTGTATGATCTTTCTGCGAAACTCTTGTCACAAACAAAAGGTAGTTTTATAGTCATTTGTCTGGAAAATTCAGACAAGTTTTATTTCCTTCATCGCATAAAGTGTAATTTACAGACTGTATGCAAAGATATGGGATGGACAATAGTACACCAGCAACTCTTTAATCGTGATTTAGTCATAGGGATGGGTCTTGCAGAGAAGGGTATGTCTGACATGATCATTTTTCGCACAAAAAACGAGGATATATATAAGATTTGGAAAGATATCTTGCATTTTGTGTTTCTAGGTAATGGTCTCCCGAATATAGATTATTTCTCTTATGACACCTCTTTTATAGGACAAGATTATGCACATGATATAGAATATTACTATATTCATGACTATTATCCGCTTACATGTAAGCAAGTATCCCATAAAGCAAGACAAGTTCGAAATACCGTCTATGCATTCAAAGATGGAGAAAAATCCTTGCTTTGGGCTAAGGTGTTTTCTGTATGCATCTCTAAGCTATCGTGTTTTGACGCAATAAAAGAGAATGCTGTGCTTGTGCCGATACCCGCTTCAACAAAGAAAGCACATGGTAGACGCTTTACTCGATTTTGCAGAGAGTTGGCAAAACGATTGGATATTGCCGATGGATTCCGAACTCTGTGGATTGAATTTGATAGAGAAAAGATGAAAGGTACAATTGGGAAGAACAAAATTGAAAATCTGACATTCAATCGGATACATATAAAAGGCAAGCATGTGTTGCTTGTTGATGACGTAATCACGACTGGTACAAGTTTAGTCCAAATTGGGAAGAAACTATTAGAACTTGGAGCGTTGTCTGTCAGAGGTGTCTTTATGGCTAAAACTGTTCGAGAAACAGAAATATCGGTATGATGATTCTCGTCTAAATAATAAATCGAAGATAAAAATATGCAGGAAATATTCTTTATCTTCGATTTAATTTTGTACTTTTGCAACCGAAAGAGTTCTTTAATTGGTTATGCAACTTATAGCAGGATACTACATCCTGTATATTTCTAATTCGTAACCTCTTCTTCTAATGAAACAAAAAGATGTTTCATTTTCAATTACTTACATAAAATAGCGTGTTTTGCCATCGTAACCATGATACTTAGCTGTCGTAACTATCTTGTTTACTGCCCATGGGGTAACTAGGGTGAGTAGGGAATCGATATTTCAGGGAGCCTATATATATATACTATATCTTTCCTATAGTAAACGAACCTTTACATAAGGAAACTCTTAGAAAGTGGATAATAGTTGGTGTATAACAGTTGGATAATAGTTGGTGTACCGCATGCACAACAGGTGTTGTGCATGCGTATATCAGCTGTTATGCAAGCGCACAACAGCTGTTGTGCGACCGAAGATACTGACTGTCTCAACAACATATCCTATCTCTTCCAACAACTTATTCTGTCTCTTCCAACAACATATCCTATCTCTTCAAGCAACATATTCTATCTCTTTCAACAAATAGAAGAGGGTGAATCATAAACTGCATATCAAGGCTAAGCCTATCTACAACCTTTGCACCCCACTTGTCTTGTTTCTGCTTCTCGCAAATGTCCTCGCCCAAACTCCAGTAGAATTTGAGCATTTCCGTATTCACTTTGACAGCAGCTTTTAGTTGTGCCATGCGGAAACGTTTCTTCAGGTCAGACAATCACTTCACATAGTTCTTGCCTGCCATGAAGGAGTCGCTATTCACGAACTGCGGTATATTATCTTTATTTTTCATATCATTACCTTTTTTGAAATCCTTAGTTTCCTTTATATCAGAAAGTGTTGCTTCAATGTCTTCTATTGTAGGCAACTGGCTCTGTATGTTTTCAGGCATGAGCTTAGACATCCTTCTTGTAATTGTGCAACAAGTTATTGCACATTTACTTCGTCTAATTTGGCAACAGCTTGTTGTCAAATTGTAAGTTGCTCATTATAAAACTGATACCATTGTCTGATATACTTCAAGTTTCTGTATGAAAGCCCTTTCATATCTGGGAACTCTGCCACAACTTGTGGAAAGTTTACTCTAACAATCCCAACTCTTTCAGATAGCCCTCAATCTCCTTGTCAAGGTCAGCACGTTTGGCCTCCAGGTCCTTGATTGCCACGTAGTTTGTTTGCAACTTCTCAAAGTTTGTCAAGAAATTTCTGTTGTAATTCTTCGCTCATATCGTTATTTCTTTTTTATATTCAATGATTCACTGACATTGATATATTTTTCGTCTTTATCTGTTATATACTGATGGCTGTACTTTCCTTTTCCCTCATTTAGGATTATTACACCATTCCAAAAGGATGTCGGACTTATGGCATAGCTTGGGTCTAAACAGAATATTTTCTTGACACCGTCTTTTTGTTCTTCATACCCAATAGCAAGTACAGCATGAGCGCCACCTTTAAAAGACAGAGCGGTAATCAAAGGCGTGTCGCTATCTATTGCAGTCCTAAGTTCTTCTACAAAAGAAGTTTGGTCTGATAAAGATGCTGTATATTGAAGAGGCGAAGATGCAACCTCTTTAGCAAAAGAATGGGATAGCTTTTCTTTTATTTCGGAAAAATAAAATCCATCACGGCACAGTCCTTCTGTCACAAAGAACTCTTTGAAAAGTCTCCCTTTTGCGGTATTTCCCTTAAATGTTGTTTTCAAGTTGACAACTTGATTACGAGTAAGAACCTTTAGTATGAGCAGGTTCATCATCATGGAATATACGGCACAAGCCCCATCCATTTCTCCTTGTTGTAAATGGACAGGTTGCCACTTGCGGTTAAATACGCTAACACCCGAAGCCGTTATATCTAAATCTTTAATAATCTTAATCATTGTCACTTTGTTATTCCCAACTGCCAAGACTCTCGGTAGATATAGACCTTGACTTTACTGTGGATTGCGACCGAGAATCCATGCTCTCCATTCGCCAAGAAGTGAATAACGAGATTCTACGCTATATGGAGTCGGATGGTTCTCGAATCTGGTGCTGTGCTCTCGTCATCAATGATGCTTTTCTCTTATTCTTCTGCCAGTTCTTTCATCGCATCGTTTAATGTGTTGAAAAGAACGTTGATGTTTTCTTCTTCATTCTTGCAGGCCTCCTTGAAGAGGGCAACAGGATCTTCGGTGCTGCTCTTGAGTGGAGTCTCGTTGAGCAGGATGTTGACATTGTTCAGCAACATGCCGTGAAGGGTAGGCATGTGGAGCTGGTGTTGTTCGCCCTCCTTGCTGCCACACTTCAAGCCTGCGGCGTATGCCTTCACGATGATGCGGACCAGGAGATGGATTGCCATCGGCTCGTCGGCGAGACTGATGAGAATGCCGTGGGTATAATCGCGTACATGCTCTTCAAGAGTGGTAAACTTGCCTTGCAGAAGCCAGGTGAAGTTGCGCTTGTATTCTGATTCCATCGCTTTGTACAACTGGTTCGATTTGCAGGCTATGCGCAGGTAGTCGAGCATGGTTGGCTCAAAGGTCGGGTCAGCCTGTTTCATGCTGTCAAAGTTCTTCTTCATGCGCTCGTTGGCTTCCTCGGCAGTCTTGTAGTTGAGGCGTACCAGGGTAGAGAACATGATGTCGAAGAAGTATTGGTTTACCTCGCCATAGTGCTCCAGCATCATCTGCTTGATCTGTTTCGGGTCGTTCTTCTTGCTGAAGTCATTGCCTTCGATGGTAGCATCGATGATGCCACGTGCGTAAGCTTCGAAGAAACCTCTTACAAATGCAGCTACTGCCTGATAACTGTTGATTCTTTTGCTCATTTCTTGTCTGTGTTTATTGGGCTGTTCCTGTTTGGGAATAACAGCTTCTTATTCAAAAGTCTTAAATTCATACCCCTGTTCCATGAGCCATTCTATGGCCTGAGGGAGCGCCGTCTTCAGCTTTTCAATGCTCTTCAGCGAGTCGTGGAAGGTGATGATGCTGCCATTGCGGGCATACCGTTTCACATTGTTCACCACATCTTCTGCCGTCATCCATTTGGAATAGTCGCGCGTCACCACGTCCCACATGATGACCTTGTAAGTGCGGTGCAGCCACCAATACTCACTTGGTCGCATCCAGCCGTGAGGTGGACGGAAAAGATGGGCATGGATGATATCGTTCGCCTTATTGGTGTTGAGCACGTAGGAGATGACGCGGTGCTTGAAGGCACCGATATGATTGAATGTATGGTTGCCAACCTGATGACCCTCTGCCACAATCTGGTTGTAGAGGTCATGATGGCGCAATACATTCTCGCCTACCATAAAGAAAGTAGCCTTGATATTGTACTTTCTCAGGGTCTCTAAGATGAATGGAGTTGACTCTGGAATTGGACCGTCATCAAATGTAAGATAGACAGAATGGTCTTTCTTGTCCATTCTCCAGATGGCCTTTGGATATAACCATCTGAGCCATTTGGCTGGTTGCTCTATGAACATGGATAAAACAGGTTTATATGAATAATGAAAAGTTTGGTGTCGTGTTTCGCGACACCAAACTTTTTTCTATTTTTTACTGATTGCCTTCCGGCATTCTGCCACCTCTGCCATGATAGAGACGGTAGAGGTTGTTGAGCTGCTTCTCATACTTCTGCTCCAACTGTGGACTCACCATTCCGGCAGCCTCGCAGATGCTCTGCATGATCATGATCTGACGGATGCAGTCGTGCTCTGCCTGGAGGAAACGGTCGTTTGGCAGCGAGAGATAGTAGTTGAGGTATTGTGAAGCATTCTTCCAAACCGCTTCTATATATTCCTTGCCCTTGGCTTTCTGACCGGTCATCAGCCAGCCGCGAGCCATATCCAAGCCACCGCTCATGTAGTCGAGCGTAACATTGTAGGCAGGAATCTCGGTATCAGCCTTCTTCAGGATGTTGATAGCCTTCTGCTTCTTGCCTTCGGCGATGAGTTGGAGGGCTGTCTGGGCGAGCAGGCGACGGTGGGTATAACACATACGCATGGTTGTCTCGTCGATGTAGAGTCCCTTCTGCTTCAAGTTGCCGAACTTGAATCGGGTCATGATGTTGTGATAAGCCTTCTCTGTATCGAAGTTCTTGGCACCTGGCTTGTTGGTGGTGAACGGAGTGATACGGTTCACAAGTCCCTCTTGTACGAAGTTGTCACCGAGGTTCATATAGTTCTCTTCGCCTACGGTGAGTGCTACGTAGAGCGGACGGGTCCAGTTGCACTGTGCCAGCATTTCGAGCATCATGAGGTCATTCTTGTAGAGTGCGCTCTTGCCGGCAAGAGAGATGACCATCTTGTCTGGAATAGAATCTGATGCCATCATCATGCCGCTCTTCTTTACAGCCTCCTTGTCGATGGTGACATAGAGGGTATCCGTAGGGATGAAGTGCATGTCAGGGTTCTTGCTGCGTACCCAGTTCTTCAGGATGTTCTTGAGCTCGAACGGTTCGTCACCAAACTGCTTCTTGGCATTCTCTGGATCCTGCTTGTAGAAGTCGAGAATCTGCTTCTTTGCTTCAGGCTCAACAGATACATATTCGTTGGTACCTGAACAGAAGTCGAGACGTGGCCAGGTGATTGGCACGGATGGTGAGTTGTATGCAGGACGCATCATCTGGTCGATATACCAGTCGGTCTGCAGGTAGCTCAGGTTACATACGCGAGCATCTGTTCCAACGCCTTCTACCTCCTGGTTGTACCAGAGTGGGAAGGTATCGTTATCACCATTGGTAAAGATGATAGGGTTTCCCTTCTCCTGGAGTGACATCAGGTAGTTCTGACCGAAGTCACGGCAGGTGTAACGGTTTGAGCGGTCGTGATCATCCCAGGTCTGTGATGCCATCTGGATAGGTACGAGAAGTGTGATGACTGCTACGATGGCTGTTACAGCAGTACCGCTGAGCTTCATCTTGCGCTTCAGAATGTCGATGATGGCGAGTACGCCGAGACCGCACCAGATAGCGTATGCATAGAATGAACCGGCGTAAGCATAGTCACGCTCACGTGGCTGCATAGGTGTCTGATTCAGGTAGATGACGATGGCAAGACCTGTCATGAAGAACAGGAAGAATACAATCCAGAACTGCTGGATTCCGATAGGGAGGAGCACTTCCTCTTCCTTGCCGTTCTTCATTACCTTCTTCTTGCGGGTATACCAAGCCTGCCAGAAAAGTCCGATGAGACCGAGAATCAGCGGCATGCAATAGAATACATTGTGTCCCTTGTTCTCCTTCAGGTCGTCTGGCAATTTGCTCTGGTCGCCATAGAGTGAATCATCAATGAATGAGAAACCGGTAATCCAGTTGCCGTGCTCTGGCTCACCATTGCCCTGGATGTCGTTCTGACGGCCGGCAAAGTTCCACATGAAGTAGCGCCAGTACATGAAGTTGCACTGGTAAGAGAGGAAGAAGCGGATGTTGTCAAACTGTGACGGCATCTTCACCATGATACTTTCTCCGCAGCGGTCGTAAGGAATCTCTGTGCCTTCTACACCGCCCATCCAGTCTTCGTATGCCTGGGCATGATCCGAACTGTACATACGAGGGAAGAGCATGTTCTGGGCATAGATATACTTATTCTTGTGACTTACTACGAAGTAAGAGTCCTTCTCATCAGCCGAAGCTTTCTCCTTGCGCTGGTAAACCGGTGCACCTTCTTTCATGACAGGCTTGCACATGTTGCCGTCTACTTCGAGGGCTACCTGTGATGTATAAGCCTGGCCATAGAACAGAGGGCGGTCGCCATACTGGTCGCGGCTCAGATAACTTCCCAGGGTAAAGATGTCCTCAGGAGAGTTCTGGTCCATAGGAGGGTTGGCAGAAGAACGGATTACGATGAGTGCGTAGCTGGAATAACCAATCATCAGCATCAGCATGCAGAGCAAGGCTGTATTCTTGACGCGTGCTGAGATGAGCGGCAGGAGCTGCATCTTCTTCTTGGCGATGCCTGTAGATTCGTCAACGCCTGTTACTACCTCCTGCTTGCGCTTGTAGCCGAGTACGAACCAGAGAATAACCAGCACGATGATGCCGGTAATGGCAGCAGTCCAGCCATATCCGTAGAATGGGATGCCGAGCATGCCGAAGCCGAGAACGAAGGCGATATTCTGCTTCTTCTCGTTCTTCTCAGAAGCATGGCAGGTTTCGTAGATACCCCCAGATAACTGAGGCTACGAGACAGATGATGTATACGATTTCACCGGTATTGAACGGACAGCCGAGAGTGTTGACAAAGAACAGTTCGAACCAGCCGCCTACGGTGATGATACCTGGAACCACACCATACAGTACGGCTACCACTACGAGGAATGAAAGGAACAGCGCCAGGAGCGAGCCCTTGAGGTTGGCATGTGGCACCTTCTTGTAGTAATAAACCAATACGATGGCTGGGATACAGAGCAGGTTGAGCAGGTGGACACCGATACTCAAACCGGTCATATAGGCGATGAGCACAAGCCAACGATCGCTATGAGGCTCGTCAGCATGGTCTTCCCACTTCAATATCAGCCAGAATACCACAGCGGTAAAGGCAGAAGAGAACGCATAAACCTCACCCTCGACAGCTGAGAACCAGAAGGTATCGCTGAAGGTGTAGATGAGTGCGCCCACCATACCGGATGCCTCGATGGCAATCAGCTTGCTGGTAGTCAGTTCTTTCCAGTCGCTGATAACGAGACGGCGAGCCAGGTGGGTGATAGTCCAGAAGAGGAACATGATACAGACGGCGCTCAGCAGGGCGCTCATCGTGTTCACCATCTTGGCTACCTGGGTAGTGTCGCTGGCGAAATGTGTGAAGAAATTGCCTAAAAGCATGAAGAATGGTGCCCCAGGTGGGTGACCGATCTCCTGCTTGTAAGCAGTCGTAATAAACTCAGGACAGTCCCAGAAGCTGGCTGTCGGTTCAATTGTGGAACAATAAGTGAACGCCGCAATGATGAATGCGACCCATCCGAAGATATTGTCCACTAATCTGTACTGTTTCATTATTGTTTAAACTTTAATGTATTATATTTCTTTCTGAATGCTTTCTCTGTTTCTGAATGCTTTCTCTGTGCCTTTCAAAAAGGCACATTCCAATTGCAAAGATAATAAAAAGATGAGATAATATGGATTTTTGCACCTGTTTTTTAGGCATTATTATATAATAAGCCTATACATTTAAGAAATGCTCTTCCAGTTTCTCTCTCGGCATATCTGCCGTATCGTGGTAGTGGAGATGATGATTTACGCAGGCGATGTGCTTTACGTTATTGAGCACTTCGGCTACATCATGGCTTACGATGATAATGGCGCACTCCCGGTTGATCTGTTCCAGCATCTCGTACATCTGCTTCTGGAAACGGCGGTCGATGTAGGTGTTGGGCTCATCCAGTATCACTACATCGGGTTTCGAAACAATGGCGCGGGCGAGGAGTACTCGCTGCAGTTGTCCGCCGCTCAAGGCTGCGATATGGCGGTCTTTCAACTCCGTGAGCTGCATCTGTTCCAGACAGTCGAGTACCTGCTGGTGCTGTGCCTGGGTGTATCTGGAAAAGAGGCTCTTGGTCTTGCTGAGGCCGGAGAGTACCACTTCATAGACGGAGATAGGAAACTGTTTGTCGAGATGATTGTATTGGGGCAGATATCCCATGCTGATTTCCCTTACTTCCTCTCCGTCTTTATAAAAGCGGATGCTGCCGTCTGTGGGTTTCATCAGTCCCAGAATAAGGCGCATGAGGGTTGTCTTGCCACCACCGTTGGGACCGATGATGCCAAGATAATCGTCTTTGTAGACGGTGAGGTTGATATCGTGGAGCACCTCCTTGCCTTCATAGCCTGCAGAAAGATACTCGATTTTTTATGATTGGAGTCATATTATTGTAGTTTTTACTTCCCAACAACGATTTTCTTGCCTTGTACCGCTGCTGCAGCTTCCTGCATCGCCCAGTTCCAGTCGCCCTGCAATGGATTGATATTCATTGGCTTGGTGTGGCTCTCGTTGATGAAGGTTGTGGTGTTGCGGTTGGCAAATTCTGCTTGAATCAGGCAGAACTTGATCTTTTCTTTTCTGGCTCTCTCTATGAGGCTCTTCAGCTGGGAGGCACTAGGCTCCCTGCCTTCTTCCTCAATAGCAAGCTGCTCCAGCTGGTAATCACGGGCAAAGTAGGTGAGGATAGGGTGATAGATCACAAACTTGCGTACCATCTCGATTATCCTTGAAACCCTCTCTGATGATGCTGTCTCTGCCTGTCGATGCTGCAGAGCAGCGACAGATAGTTCTTCTCAAAGAATGCCTTGTTCTTCGGCTTCCAGATTGCAGAGTGCCTTGAAGATGTTGCTGGAGATGATGCGGGCGTTTTTGCAACTCATCCATACATGCGGGTCGGTATTGCCGCCTGGTGTCTTGGCAGGCGTGATGCCTGTGGAGGTATCTATCACCTTCATGTCAGGAGCGTTGTCCTGCAGCTTCTTCATCCAGGTCTGTTCGAAACCGATGCTTCCCACTTTCAGATAGAGGGCACTCCTGGAGAGTTCCATCATCTGCTGGGCATAAGGCTCGTAAGTTTCAGGATTGTTGCCGTTGGATACCATCACGTTGACATCCACCTTATCTCCGGCAATCTTATCAACGAAAACTTGTAGGGAGGGATAGTTACGGTAACAGCAGGTTTGCCATCGCTGTTGGCGACAGATTCCTTTCCGCTACTTTCTGCGGTGTGGCCTTTCTGCTGGCTGCCTTTACAGCCCGCGAAAGCCACGCATAATATAATAAGGTATAAATACTTTCTCATAAGCAGTCAATCTATATGAATCAATTCTTTGTTTTCTTTGCAGCTTGTTTAAAAGATGAAACTGAGTCCGTAAACCAGCAGTACATATCTCAACACCTTTCCGATGGTGATGCTGATGACAGAAATCACGATGTTGGCTCTCGTCAGTCCCAAAACGATGGTGATGGCACTTCCCAACAGGGGCAGGAAGGCAAAGAATCCCATCCAGGCTCCTCTGTCGGCCATGAAATGCTGAGCCTTGTCAAGACTCTCTTTCTTTACATGCAGATATTTCTCTATCCATTCCAGCTTGCCCATCCGTCCTACGCCATAGTTGAACATAGAACCGAGCACATTGCCGATGCTTCCATACAGTACGAGCTGGATAGGTTCCAGTCCGGCAGCCTGTAAGCCCGACATGACCACCTCGCTGCTGAAGGGAAAGAAACTGCCGGCAAGGAAGGCTGATACCAGCATGCCCCAGTAGCCCCAGTTCATTAAGAAATCTATAATCCAACTCATAGTAATATGCTCTCTGGTACGAGTATGTTGTAAGCCATGATAAGTACCAGCATGATGAGCAGCAGGATGAAGGATATGTTGGTAAACTTACCTCTGGTGAATGTGATGAAATGGGCGATAAGCGGTGCTGTATTCACAATCAGGATGCCGCCCAGTTCCTGTATATATTGAGGCTGGAGGACGATGAAGATGATGCAGGCAACCGATAACATGATAAACGTTTCGTAGATCATGCGGGTGCGTATCTTATCGCCGTAGCTGTTGCGTATGAAGTGGATGGAACCGATGATGGTGAGCAGGGTAACGAAACTCAGGTTCAGAATCTGATGGTCGGTAACCTGCGAATAATCAAATAGTTCGCTGTAGTTGATGAATTCGCAGAAGTGGTCAATCAGCCCCTGTATGTTGTCGGTATAGAAGAAATAACCGGCTGCAAACCAATAGGGCACGATGAGACCTACCAGTGTTGCAAAGAATGTCTTTACGCTAAACGAGAGGGTAAACACCATCATCATAATCCACAGGATAGGCATGAAATAGCCTATCTGCACGAAAACCATCGATGCCAGACCGATGCAGGCAAAGGCGTAGAAAGTCCAGCCTGTTGAGCGTTTATCCTGATAGCAATTCCAGATAATGAGATAAAAGGCGATGAAACACATCGTCACAATACTGCTTTTTAAAGAGAGGTGGGGGAGTCCTGCCATCGTCATTAATGCCAGAAAACTGCAGGATACCATTCGGCTGTAGGTACGCATCAGGGCATTACGGTTGTTCAGTTCCACCATCAGCAGGGTAGACATGGCTGTAAAAGCAAATTCTACCCAGATATTGGATACCAATAAACCTACTGCAACCCAAACCAGTGTGGCAAGGGTTGCAGTAATAGGTAAAGAGTAGCGGCTAGCCGCTACTTTATTTTGAAAAGTTTTCTTTCTTAACATCTAATTCAACATTAAAAAACTAAAGGTCCTGTCCGATATCAGGACGGAAGTACTTGTCGGTGAACTGGATCTTCTGTGCCTCAGCAAAGCTCTTCTTCAAGGCTTCTTCCTTGTCCTTGCCGTAGCTGCTTACGCAGATGACACGACCACCGTTGGTTACTACCTGACCATCCTTCATGGCTGTACCGGAGTGGAATACTACTGAACCTTCTACATCGTCGATGCCCTGGATAGGATAACCCTTCTTGTAAGCCTCAGGATAACCGCCGCTTACGAGCATCACGCAGACTGCAGCACGCTCATCAAACTCGATGCTGCGCTTGTCCAAGTCGCCTGCTGCTACACCCTCAAAGAGATCCACGATGTCGCTCTTCAGACGGAGCATCACGCTCTCTGTCTCAGGGTCACCCATACGGCAGTTGTACTCGATGACCATAGGCTCGCCTTCAACGTTGATCAGACCGAAGAAGATGAATCCCTTATAGTCGATGTTCTCCTCAGCAAGTCCCTCTACAGTAGGACGGATGATGCGCTCGTCAACCTTCTGCATCCACTCCTTGGTAGCGAATGGTACAGGGGTAACGCTACCCATACCGCCGGTGTTCAGACCGGTATCGTGCTCGCCGATGCGCTTGTAATCCTTAGCCTCAGGCAGAATCTTGTAGTTCTTGCCGTCGGTCAATACGAATACAGAGCACTCGATGCCGCTCAGGAATTCCTCGATGACTACGCGTGCAGAAGCGTTGCCGAACATACCGCCGAGCATCTCCTTGAACTCTTTCTTAGCCTCTTCCAGGGTAGGGAGGATGAGAACGCCCTTACCGGCGCACAAACCATCTGCTTTCAGTACGTATGGAGCCTTCAGTGTCTCCAGGAATTTCAAGCCTTCCTCTACGTGCTCGCCGTCGAAAGTCTCATACTGGGCAGTAGGGATGTTGTGACGCTTCATGAACTTTTGGCGAAGTCCTTGCTGCCTTCCAATACGGCGCCAGCCTTTGATGGACCGATAACAGGGATGTTCTGGGTGCGAGGATCGTTCTTGAAGTCATCGTAAACACCCTTTACCAATGGGTCTTCCGGACCAACTACCACCATATCAACGCCATTTTCTACTGTGAAGTTCTTGAGCGCCTCAAAGTCGTCTGCCTTGATATCTACGTTCTCGCCGACATTCTGTGTACCGGCATTACCAGGAGCGATGAAGAGTTTCTCACACTTCTCGCTCTGAGCGATTTTCCATGCTAAGGCGTGCTCGCGGCCACCGCCTCCTAACAATAAAATTTTCATTTGCTGTAAGTTATTGTTTGTTATTTGATGTAGAAGTAAACTCCCCTTTTTCGGGGGGATGTTTACTCCTAGATATTTACTTGAGATAATCGAAGAAATAATTGCTGATGCGCTCATGCAGATGAGTGCTCTGATGACCTCTCATGTTGTGAGGCTCGCCAGGATAGACGAAGAAGTCTGGCTGGGTGCCTGCTGCGATGCAAGCCTTGAGGAAGGTGAGGCAGTGCTGTGGCACTACAGTCACATCGTTCAAGCCCTGGATAATCTGCAGCTTGCCCTTCAGGTTCTTTGCCTGATAGAGCAGAGAGGTCTTCCTGTAACCCTCTGGGTTGGTCTGTGGGGTGTCCATATAGCGCTCGCCATACATCACCTCGTACCAGTGCCAGTCGATTACCGGACCGCCTGCTACGCCTACCTTGAACACATCAGGGTGGTTGGTCATCAGTGAGATGGTCATGAATCCGCCGAAGCTCCAGCCGTGAACGCCAATCTTGTCAGCATCTACGTAAGGAAGCGTCTTCAGATATTCCACGCCCTTCATCTGGTCTTGCATCTCAATCTGTCCGAGCTGGCGGAAGGTAGCCTGCTCGAAAGCCTTGCCACGGTTCTCGCTTCCACGGTTGTCGAGGATGAAGAGCAGATAGCCCTTTTCTGCCATGTAGGTTTCCCAACCACGGCTAGAGTAGTTCCAGCGGGCATCTACGTTGTGGGCATGAGGACCACCATATACATATATAATGGTAGGATACTTCTTGTTTGGATCGAAGTTTACCGGCTTCACCATTCTCCAGTAGAGGTCAGTTTCGCCATCGGCAGCCTTGATGGAACCGCAGCTGTACTCAGGCACATTGTAGCCCTTCCAAGGGTTCTCGGCAGTGAAGTAAGCGGTGCGCTTGCCGTTCTCGGTGTTCACAAGAGCTATCTTGCGAGGCACGGTAGGAGTAGAGTAGTTGTCGAAGACATACTGTCCGTTCTCGCTCAAAGTAGCGCTGTGCCATCCCTTGCCGCAATCATCTACCAGCGTACGCTTGCCGGTTTTTGTATCTACGGCAAAGATGTTTCTCTGGATAGGCGATTTCTCGTTGGATGCGATGATGATACTCTTGCGCTTGCTGTTGAAGCCGAGCACTTCCATCACTTCCCATTTGCCGGAAGTCAACTGCTTGATTTCGAGCGATTCTGTGTTGCTTGCCATGCGGCTTCCGTGCTTGCCCAGGGTGCAGAGATAGAGGTGGTTGTAGCCATCCTTGCGGCTCTGCATGATAAAGCTGTTGCTGTCCCAAGGCAGGAACTGGATAGGGTGGCAAGGCTCCACGTATTTCTCGTCGGTCTCGCGATAGAGTTCGCCTGTCTTCTCGCCGTTTTCTGCATTGTAGGCAGTCAGACGGCAGTCGTTCTGGTCGCGGTTCAGTTCGAACATATAGATGGTCTTGCTATCCGGACTCCATGCGATGTTGGTAAAATAGCGGTCGGTTGGGTCGCCAGCCTTCAGATAGACGGTCTTGCCGGTCATGCAGTCGAACACGCCTACGGTTACCTTGTGTGATGTCTCGCCTGTCATCGGATACTTGTCTGGTGCAGGAGTAGCAATGCAACTCTGTGTTTCAGGATGATTGAAACCGATTTCCGGGATGTCGACCTGCGGATAGTCGGTTACCATACTCTGGTCCATACGATAGAAGGCGAGCAGTTCGCCGTTCGGACTCCAGAAGGTTCCCTTGCTGATACCGAACTCATCGCGGTGAACACTCTGTCCATAAACAATTTCGCGGCTTCCGTCCTTTGAGAGCTGGAAATCGTGAGATTTCTTCTCTTTTGTCAAGGCGTTGCTGGTTACATCGAAGGTACGCACATAGAGGTTGCTGCCCTTCAGATAGGCGAAGGCGTTCTGCTGGGCATTAGCCTCCAGGAGGTTCTCGCCGTCAGCAAAATCCATCTCGCTCAGCAGCTTATGCTTCTTGAAGTCTATGGTATAAGTCTTGCTGCCGTTGCTCACCATCACGATGTTCTTGCCTGCAAACGGGAACAGAGCATTGTAGAGGGCTCTTACCTTGATGTCTTTGGTAGGAGCAATCCACTGGTTGATGTCATTGATGCCGAAGAGTTTGGTCTCCTTGCCTGTCGTCTTGTTGACGAGATAGCAAGCATCCACATCCTGGCGAACGAGTTCATTGCCCCACCAGGTGCACCAGCGGTTCTTAGCTACCATGTTACGATAGTTGTTGCCGCCGAAGTTCAGGTCTTCCAATGTAAAGGTTTTCTCGCCTTTCTGAGCAGGAACCACGCCCTGAGCCTGTAAGTCGGTTGCATTCATAGCCATCATAATCATAGCAGCAAAAGATAATTTATAAATTGAATTCTTCAGATTCATTATATTCTTTACTTTATCGGGTTTAATACCCATGCGTCGTGAAACACGACGTATGGGTCGATATGTCTTTAATCCTCGTCGTCGAAGTCAACGCTGAAGTTCTTCTTGCCTCCGCGCTTGCCTCCGAAATCACGGCCACCACGTTTGTCGCCCTTGAAGCCACACGCTTGTCGCCTTTCTTTTCCGTCGCGCTTGCTACCGAAGTCACGGCCACCCTTGCGGTCGCTCTTGAAGCTACGGCTGCCACGCTTGTCATCGTCGTCATCATTGCGTCGACCGCCACCGATACGTGAACGGCCGCCCTTATGGAACTCTGCACGCTTCTTCTCGAAGTCTTCCAGACGGTGAGTATGGAACTTGAAAGAACGGATATCGTCCTCCTCGTTTTCAGTCTCCTCGCTTACACGCTTCTTGAATTCACGCTCCTTCTTGAAACGGTGCTTCTGAGCCATCTCGCTCTTCTCGCGCTCAGTCTTCACAATACCGCCTTCAGAACGGAAGTCCTTCATCTTGCCGTCGAACATCACATACTTGCGGAATTCGCACTCCAAGCTTCCGTTGAATACAGGAATCTTGATAGATGGTTTCAGACCAATCTGCTCGAAGCACTCCTCGCGGTAGCTCAATACCCAAGCCTCGTTGCCGGCAAAAGCCTTCTTGAAGCGCTCACCTATCATCTTGTAGGTGTTCAGGAGGTTAGGGGTAGAGATGCGCTCACCGTATGGAGGGTTCATCACGATGATGCTCTTCTCTGCTGGCTGGGTGAAGTCCTTGAAATCAGCCTGTGAGATGGTGATGTCCTTGCTGAGACCGGCAGCACGAACGTTGAGATTAGCTGTATTGACAGCCTTCATGTCAACATCGTAACCATAGATATGGTGCTCGAACTCGCGCTCCTGAGAGTCGTCGTTATAAATCGTATCGAAGAGATCCTGGTCGAAATCGTTCCACTTCTCGAAGGCAAACTCCTTGCGGAATACACCTGGAGAGATGTTTCGGGCGATGAGGGCAGCTTCGATGGCGATGGTACCTGAACCACACATCGGGTCGATGAAATCGCATTCGCCCTTCCAGCCGGTCATCAGAATCATACCTGCAGCGAGAACCTCGTTCAGAGGAGCCTCTACCTGCTCCTGGCGGTAGCCACGGCGGTGCAGACTCTCACCACTCGAATCGAGACTCAAGGTGGCATTGTCTTCTGCAATGTGGATGTTGAGGCGGATATCCGGGTTAGATACGCTGATATTTGGACGTGTACCCTGCTTCTCGCGGAACCAGTCAACAATCGCATCCTTTACCTTGTAGGTTACGAAGCGTGAGTTGCGGAACTCCTCTGAGTAGACTACTGAGTCAACCGAGAAAGTCTTCTTCACATCTAAGATGTCATCCCACTTGATCTTCTGAATCTGATCATACACCTCTTCAGCGCTTCTAGCCTTGAAGTGCTTGATAGGCTTTAAGATACGGATGGCTGTGTGCAACTGGAAGTTAGCACGATACATCATTTCCTTGTCGCCTGTGAAAGACACCATGCGACGACCGATCTGTACATTATTGGCACCCAACTGGGTGAGCTCTTCAGCCAAGACAGGCTCGAGGCCCATGAAGGTCTTGGCAATGAGTTCAAATTCCTGTTCCATTATTGAATTCTATATCTAATAAACTTTGTTTTTCTTTTTTATATTTCTTTGTTTTCGGTTTCATATCCTTGGTAACCCATACGTTGGCTCCCACTACGCAGCCTTCTCCGATGGTGATGCGACCGAGGATGGTGGCATTGGCGTAGACGATGACATCATTTTCGAGGATAGGGTGGCGAGGGATTCCCTTGATAGGATTGCCGTCCTTATCGAGAGGGAAACTCTTGGCTCCGAGGGTTACACCCTGGTAGAGTTTCACATTGTCGCCGATGATGCAGGTGGCTCCGATAACCACACCCGTGCCGTGGTCGATGGTGAAGTGGTGGCCAATGGTAGCCTCCGGGTTAATATCAATACCGGTTTCCGAATGCGCCAGTTCGGTCATCATTCTCGGAATGAGCGGCACTCCCAGTTCGTGCAGCACGTGAGCGATGCGGTAGTTGGTAATCGCCTTGATGACCGGGTAGCAGGAGATGATTTCTCCGTGGCTCATGGCAGCCGGGTCGCCCTCGTAGGCAGCCTCTACATCAGTAGCCAGAATCTTGCGCAGTCTCGGGAATTCCATGATTGCCTTGGCTGCAATCACGCCTGCCTTGGCACGCTGGTGCTGCAGTTCAGCCTGGGTTTCCGTTTCACAGTCGTTGGCGAAGCAGAGACCGGCGAGAATCTGCTCTGACAGCATCTCATAGAGTTTCTCTACTCTTACTCCAATATGATATTTGATGGTTGAGATATTTACCGAAGAATTGCCGAAATATCCCGGAAAGAGGATAGAACGGGACAAACTGATGATTTCTTCGAGCGCCTTGCCCGAAGGAAGTGGATTCCCGTCTCGATGCTGATGGAAGAGACCTTTCAAAGATTCTGCGCTCGAAAGCTCCTCGATGGTCTCTGTCAGCTGATGAGTTAGTGTATCTTTACTCATTTTCTTAATGTCTCAATAAAATTTGAGTGCAAAGATACGATTATTTTCTTGGATGACAAAGAAATAGCTACGGTTTTTTGTATTTTTTAGAGTGATTTTTTGAGGGATGAAAGACGGAAAGACCCATATACGGTGTTTTGCCGTACATGGGTCTGGCTTGTCTTATTTTTGCGATGCTGTCCAGGAAGAGGAGCAGTCGGTTGGTGACGTTTACCTCTGAAACACCGGAATCGAAGTCGAGCGATACGAGGTTGAGCATTGGGAAACGGTCGTGGAGACGTTTCTCGATGCCCTTGGAAATCACGTGGTTAGCGATGCAACCGAAAGGCTGGAGCGAGATGATGTTGTTCACGCCATCACGGATGTAACCTACGATGTCGGCAGGCAGAAGCCAGCCTTCGCCAAACTGGGCTGCGAGCGAAACCAGTCCCTGTACGTCCTTCGCATCATCATAGATATTGGTGAACGGACGGAAGTAGCGGAACTTGCCGGCTGCCTTGTTTACCTGGCGCAATCTTCTGCCTATCAGCGCCTGATAAGCGCCCTTGATGATGAAATCGGGCACTTTGGTGCAACTCAGCCGCATGTGTTTCTGTATCTCCACGTTCACAAATTCCTGCAGGAAGAAAGGAGCAAGCAGAGGCGGAACCACCTCTATGCCGCGCGAGATGATGTTCTGCTCCAGGAACTGGTGGGCGAAAGGATTGAACTTCAGGAAGATTTCGCCTACGATTCCTACCTTCGGCAGTTCTCTGTCGAGGGTCATCTGGTTGAATTCTTCGGCTGCCTGTTCCAGGAGTCGGATGAGTTCTTTGGCTGAATTCTGGGCGATAGGTCCGTCTATCAGCTGCATGTATTTATCGCGCAACTCTCTGGCAATGCCCGGTTTACGCTCTCTTACGATGCAGGCATTGTACATCTCGTTGATTGCATCGCCATAGAAAATGGCGGTAACGATAATCTGACTGTATTTCAGCCAAGGCACATTGAAACCGTCCTGCTCGTTATAGTCTTGCTTGTCGTCTGTTGAGCCTGATGCTTCGCCTGTTGAGGCTGTTACACCGAGCGTGAGCAGCGGAATGTCCTGGAATCCATTGGAAATCATCGCACGCTTGATGAGACCGGCGTAGTTGGTTGCGCGACACTGGCCGCCCGTCTGACTCATCACTACTGCTGTATTGTTCAGGTCGTATCTGCCTGATTTCAAGGCTTTGATGATGTCGCCGACGATGAGTGTTGCCGGATAGCAGACTTCGTTGTTGGCAAACTTCAAGCCGAGTTCGGCGCTTACCTCATTGCTCATCGGAAGTACCTCAACATCATAGCCTATCAGTTTCAGGATAGGCGGAATGATAGGGGTGAGGTATTCGGTCATGAAAGGAGCGAGAATCTTGCGATGAATGTCCTGCTTGGTGAATACCTTGGTCTGTTGTAAATGTTGAGTGTTGAGTGTTGAATTGGCTTTCCTTCGGCCGCCGAACATTGTTTCTTCACTCTTCGTTCTTCACTCTTCACTTCCTTTACTCCCTTCAGGCTTTCTATGAGCGAGCGGACACGGAGTTTCAGTGAGCCGATATTGCTCACATCATCTATCTTCAACAGCGTGAAAGGCTTGTTGTGGCGCTTCATGATGTCGCGAATCTCGTCCTGGATAAAACTGTCAGGACCGCAGCCGAAGCTGGTCATCTGGACGAAATGAACCTCATCGCCCTGTTCTGCAGCCCATTGCGCTGCCTTCAGAATGCGGTTCATATACGCCCATTGCTTCACGAGATAAGTCTCTGGCTGACAGTTGTATGCTTCGTTGTTGTCCTGGCTGGCTAATGCTGCCTCATTTCTTTCTGCCGCCAGATTCTCCAAATTGAAGTCTTTGAAATCTGCAAAGAGATTACCCCGGGCGATGTCTTCGCTGATGACGTTGACTCCCAGATTGGCTATCATCTCGCTCAGCTTGTGCTGAATCAGCGGGTCTGTATGATAAGGACGGCCCGCCAGCAGAATCGTAAGTCCCTTGTTTGACTTCAGAATCTCCCAGCCCTGTTTCTTAATCTCAGCTGCATATACTGCCTGAGCATAGAGGGCCTCTCTCAGCGCTTTACGGGCAGTCTTCTTGCTTACTCCCAGTTGCTTGAGATAATCGGTAATCTGCTTTTCCAGCGCCTTAGGCTGGGCAAAGTTGATGACGGGCGTATCGATCGGTTTCTTCAGATTGATGACCGACTTGATGACATCGCTGTAGCCCGAAACGACCGGACAGTTGAAACTGTTCAGCGTATTTTTCGGGTCGTCATTATGTTCATAAACCACGTATGGCATGAGGATGCGGTCTACTTTCGGGTTCTCGTTGAGTTCCTTCAGATGACTGTGAGCCAGTTTAGCCGGGAAGCAGATATTGTCGCTCATCACCGTATTCAAGGCTCCTTCATACTGGCTGAAAGTGGAATCGGAAGAGAGAATCACGCCCAATCCTGCTGCCCGGATCAGCGCATTCCAGAACGGATATTCCTCGTACATGTTGAGGATGCGAGGAATGCCTACTTTGACGTTGTGTTTTGCAACTTCAAGTGGGTTAACTTCTTCTCTATCAAAGAGTAAACTGTATTTGTATTCGTAAATATTTTTGCCTTTTATCCCGTTTGCTCCCTTGTTGTTGAACACACGCTCACACTTGTTTCCGGAGTAGAATCGGTTGCCGCCGGCAAAGGTGTAGCGGGAAACATAACAATGGTTTTCGCAGCCTTTGCATTGCAGCTGTTTGGTTTCATAATGAGCCAGATTCTGGAGATCATCGATGGATCTTGATGAGGCAGGGTGCTCGTCTTCTGCAGATGTGCGATGCTTGTAATCTGCCGCCGCATGAAGGGCACAACCGTAGGCGCCCATCAGTTCCGGCATGTTGCTTCGTGCCACTTCGGTATGGGTGAGCAACTCAAATGCTCTTACCACCGCATCGTTTCTCATCGTACCTCCCTGCACAACGATTTTGCCTCCAAGGTTCTCATTACCATGGAGTTTCAATACCTTATAAAGACAGTTCTTGATGACCGAATAAGAGATTCCGGCAGAAATATCAGCTACAGATGCGCCCTCTCTGAGCACCTGCTTCACCTTCGAGTTCATGAAGACGGTGCAGCGGGTTCCCAGGTCGCAGGGAGCCTTCGACTGGCAGGCGAGTTGGGCAAAAGCGCCTACAGAATAACCCATGTTGTTGGCAAAGGTCTGGATGAATGTTCCGCAGCCCGAACTGCACGCCTCGTTGAGTTCCATGCGCACCACAGCCCCTTTCTCCACGAAGATAGCCTTCATGTCCTGTCCGCCGATGTCCAGGATAAAACTCACGTCGGGCATGAGCGATGCAGCCGCTCTTTCGTGCGCCATTGTTTCGATAATGCCGCGGTCGAGCCCGAAAGCCGCCTTGATGAGTTCTTCGCCGTAGCCTGTAGAGCAGGAGCCTACGATTTCCAGTTCAGCGCCTCGCAATGCAGCTTCCTGCTTCAGGGCGTTCAGTCCATCCGCTACAGCCTTGATCGGATTTCCCAGATTCAGGCGGTAATTTGTAAAGACAATATCTCCCGTAGTCTTCGTCGTAGTAGAGCCCGAGTCAATACCAATCACAACCTGCTGTTTTCCTTTATTCAGCGGTTGGGTTTCGGTAGCGAATTTCGCCTTTGATTTGAGCCATTCCTGGTGCTCTTTCTCGTTTTTGAACAGAGGCAGCAGACTGCTGGTCCATTCCGTTTGTATTTCTTTTTTCATCCGGCTTCTGAGAACAGATACTGAGGCTGCAGAATCTGCCGATTTAGCCCGGTAAGCACAGCCCAGAGCCGGAATGAGATTGCTGTTTTCTGATACGATGAAATCGTTTGGTGAGAGATGGAGATAATCGCAGAAAGCCTTGCGGAGAGCCGGAAGAAAGGTCAGCGGACCGCCGCAGAGCAGGATAGGGAGCCTCGAAGCTGATGCCGTGAGAAGCGTTACCACCGTCTGTACGGCGATGGAATGGAAGATGCTGGCTGCAATATCTGCTTCGGGCAGATTGCGTGCCATCAGGTTCTGGATGTCGGTCTTGGCGAACGCCGCAGCGGGCAGCCATCGGATAAACGTGCTCTGCCTTCATCGCCAACTCGCTCATCTTCTGGTTCTCTACGCCCATCAGCACACTCATCTGGTCGATGAAAGCGCCCGTTCCGCCGGCACAGTTGCCGTTCATTCGCAGTTCCATATTTCCGTTTTTCTTGAAGAAGATAACCTTCGCGTCCTCGCCACCAATATCGATGAGCGCCTTCGCCTCAGGATGGGCAGTACGGGCATAGACTGATGCAGCCACCACCTCCTGTACAAACTCCGCCTGGAGCTGTTCGGCAGTAGCCATTCCTACGCTTCCCGTTACGCAGATTCTTGCCTCTGCATCGCCGGTAAGGGCTAAAATCTCATCGAAATATTGCGACACAAGTTCGTTTACACGAGCGTTGTGGCGTTCGTATTTTGAGTAAATTACCCGGTTATCGCTGTCAATAACAGCTATTTTATTGTCGTAGAGCCAACGTCCAATCCTATGTAATATGTCTTCTCCATTTCTCTTATCTCAAGTATTTTCTCTTATCTTCTAGTATCTTCTTATCTTCTAGTGGCTTTTCCCAAGTTCCATCTTCTCTCTTCTCATATCCCTGAAAGCGCTCCAGGCTATCGGAACCGCAACGGCAAACGAACAGCAATCTGCCCACATCTGACATCTCCACGCCCAGCAGTCCGAAGAAATAGGGAGGATGAAGATGAGCGGAATGAAGAAAAGTCCGCTTCGTGCTGCCGCTACGATGTTGGCTCTCACCGGTTTACGGATGGTCTGCATCAGCATGTTGGTGAGAGCACGATGCTGGCTACGAGCGGAAAACTGAGCACCGTAGCAGAATCCGCAGAGCGGCTGGAATCCCTGACCCAGACCGATGACCATCGCATAGGTAAAGAAAGGAGATGCGGGTAACGATGCTCATGCCCGCAATGGCTGCATCGCCAAACGCACCTGCTGCCACATTGAGCATCAGCGTAGCGATACTTCCCAGTCCCTGTCTTGACAGCGAAGGGGTTCCGCCGAAGATAATCTCCCTTGGCAAAGGCGCGGGTAGGGTGAAATTGCTGAGATGGATGCGGATGTTCTCGCCTTTTATGCGTCATCAAAGAGCATGGCGCAGCCGAAACACTGGCTGATGAGGGGGTGGCTACGGCGGCTCCGGTAATGCCCAGCTGGAAGTAGAGGATGAGCAGAGGAGCCAGAATCAGATTGAGCAGCACACCCATTATGATGCCCTTCATCGGTATACATCATGTGCCCGAAAGCGCATCAGATTATTCAGCGAAATGTTTCCACTTATCGCGAGCCTGGCAGTCCATAAGACCAGTATAGCCTTTGGCGTCACGAAAGCAAAATTCGATCTGGAACCTGGTTCTATAATAAAGAAGTACCCCTTCACCCGAAAGTGAGGTGTCTGTAGAGAAGAATAGTTTCTTCTTGCCATTCGGCATCTGCCAGATGACAAGTCTAACTTTACACCTGAGTGCCTTGGAATAGGCTATCAAAGTATAAGCTGTTCCTTCTATATCTTTCATCTCCATCTTCTCCATTCGAGTGAGGTCAAGATTCTTCATATCAATCTTGCCATCCTTTGGTCTTTTGGGCGACCACGTTTTCAATTATTGACGAAAATACGAAAGAACCTATTGTTGGTGCCTTCATCACAGCTAAACTTTCTGGAAAGAAAACGGCAGCAGATATTGACGGAAACTTCACCATTGAAGTGGAGCAAGGAGACACCATCACCATTAAGTTCATTGGTATGCAAGACAGAATTATCAAACTCTCTGAAATGAACCTCGAAAAGCTCAATGTTATCACTTTGACAGAAAGTGGAGGACTCACAGGAGAAATAGTTGTTGTAAAAAAAGGACATAAGCATAAAAGAAAATAAGCAATGGTAACAAGAGGACGTAACATATGCAATACCCTCAAAGCAATCCGCAAGCAAATAGCGGATGCCAATGAGATAGAATATTCGCCCGAAGAATGTCACTTTAAAGGTGAATGCAAGGGTACTTGTCCAAAATGTGAGCAAGACGTGAGATATTTGGAGCAGGAGTTGCGACTAAAGCAGATAGCAGGAAAGGTTATCAAGGTTGCAGGAGTAGCATTGGGAATTACCACCATTACCACATCCACCACATCTTGTGCAACACAAAGGACATCTTACAACTCGACTTCATCCTTGACAGAAGAAGTTATTCCTATTAGTTATCAAGAATATACTTCTAAAGATTCTACCTTACTCAAAGAAAAAGAAAATCTTAGCCAAAAAGGAGTATTATTGGTACAAGGGCATATTATTGACAATGATGATGAAGAAAATCCAATCATCGGAGCCATTATCACTGCCAAACTTTCAGAAAAGCAAACGGTATCTGACATTGATGGAAATTTTACCATCGAAGTAAAGCAAGGGGATACGATAACTGTAAAACTCATCGGCTTTCAAGACCGAGTCATCAAACTTTCGGAAATGAGCCAAGACAAACTCAATATTGTTACTTTAACTGGAGGCATTTTAGGAGAAGTAACTGCTGGTATCGTTCCTGACATCAAAGGAACTGCTCCTTTTATCAAAAAGTACAAACATTTTAAGAAAGCAAAACAAGAAAAGAAATAAATTATGGAAAATAGAGGACGCAATATTTGTGATACGCTCAAGGCAATACGCAAACAAATAGCAGATGCCAATGGGATAGACTATTCACCTGAAGAATGTAATTATAAGGGTGAATGTATGGGAACTTGCCCTAAATGTGAGCAAGATGTAAGAGACTTGGAATATGAGCTGCACCTCAAACAAATGGCTGGAAAAGCCATTAAGGAGTAGGACTTGTCGCTATGACAGCTTGTTCGGATGGAAAGGTACAAAGAATATCTTCGGATGCTACTCAAGGTGAAGTTAATATAGTGAAAGAAGAAGAGCCTAAACCTGGAGACAGACAATTGGAAGGAGATATCTCGTTTAGTGATGAGGCTAAATATGCAGAAGAAGAAAATAGAAAATTAGGAGAGATTCCAAGCAATCCTCGAATGGAAATAACAAAAGAGCGAACTTCAAATGATAGGAAAGGTACCACATCCAAGAAATCAAAAAAAGGCAATACCGCTTTAATGCAATCAGCTGTTGATACTGACTCCATAGAAAACAGCAAGATATTTGGTGGTGTAGAGGAGATGCCTTCATTCCCAGGTGGCATGGCTGCATTGATGAAATACATCAAGGATAATCTACGCTATCCAGAAATTTGCAGGGAAGGTGCTGCTATGGGCAGAGTTAATGTTGTCTTTATTGTAAACGAGGACGGAAGTTTGAGTGATATAAAGGTAATTAGAAGCATTAGCCCTGAACTTGACAAGGAAGCCATTAGGGTTGTGAAAAGTATGCCTAAATGGAATCCTGCAAAACAAAATGGCAAAGTTGTGAAAATGAAATATGTTGTTCCTGTAAAATTCAGACCTGAATAAGATGAATACAGCTCCACTTATCTGTATCGACCGTCATCGCCTTACAATTGACGGTGAGGGGGTTACTACGCTCGTAGCATTTCATGGTTGTCCTCTTCATTGCAAGTACTGTCTCAATCCCCAATGCCTTGATGCTGACGGCGTATGGCAGGAGGTGGATACAGAACTGCTGATGGCGAACGTGGAGATGGACAACCTCTACTTCTTAGCTACAGGAGGCGGCATCTGTTTTGGTGGAGGTGAACCGCTTCTGTGGAGTTCATTCATAAAGGAGTTTTGTGAACTATGCCCAGAGGGATGGCACTT
>VOFI01003922.1_pt1 | contig 40231 bp, 55 predicted proteins | sample 5384131 | NCBI WGS metagenome assembly VOFI01 (sample SAMN12384728, study PRJNA508395) | human gut metagenome | isolation source: healthy gut H | host: Homo sapiens | reverse complement strand
AGAGGCAGGTTGTTGCCTCCGGTACCAGCCCTGTCGGATAGTGTGTGCACGATCGGATGCGGCCCAGTGTATCGGCTGTCAATGCCGTGGTTCTCAAAAACCAGGGGCTGATGCCCGTGCTGTTGTGCCCGCAGGGTTCCGGTCTTATCTTCAGTGCAGTCCATGACGCTGCCGCCCTGGTCGTTGAGGCAGAGCACGGAGGGCATGCGGTTGCCGCTCTGGCCGGCCTTCAGGGTGGGCGCCGCACGCCCGAGTATCCAATACTGCCCGCGCTGGCCCCCGCCCCGGCGGAAAACCCGGCTGTAATATCCCGGGTATCCGCCAGGCCGCACTCATCCCAGGCGGCCAGCCCCGCCTGCACCAGGAGGGCCGCATGGAGCTGGGGCGGGAGAGGCTTGCCCCGCTCCTTCGCCCTGCGCAGAATGCCCAGGCAGGCTCTCCTGGTCAAATAGTATTTTCGGGGCGGATTGTCCTGCAAAATCAGCGACAAGGAACACCCTGCGTCTCCGCTGGGGGGTGCCGGGCCAGTATTGAGCGTCGAAGACCTTCCACGCCAGGGAGAATGCAGCTCCCACTCGTAATTTCCCAGCAGGTTGCCAGCCCCAGGGGTGAGGTCGAGTGAAAGGTATGGAATTGCCTGCAATTCCGGCGATCTGTTCCAGGACGAACCGGAAGTCCTCCCCTTTAGGGAAGCCGCTGCTGAACACGCCGGGGACATTCTCCCAGCAGAACCATCTGGGGCGAACAGACTTGCCTGTCCGCCCTCGTCGTATATCCGCATCCCGCATCTCCTTTGTCACCCGGATCTGCTCCAGGAACAGCCCGGACCGTGCGCCGGCCAGTCCGGCGCGGGTACAGGATGCCACGGATAAGTCCTGACAGGGTGAGCCGCCGCAGATAATGTCCACCGGCGGCAGCTTCGCCCCGTCCAGCCTGGTGATATCCCCCATATGGAGCGTCTCCGGGAAATGATGTTTCGTGACTTGAATGGGGAAGGGCTCAATCTCGCTGGCCCACAGTGGGGTGATCCCCTGCCGTATGGCGGCCAGCGGAAAGCCGCCGATGCCGTCAAACAAGCTTCCGAGGGTAAGGGTCATTTTACCGCCTGGACAATGGTGCGGGTGGTATTGACGGCAGCCTGGGCGGTGTAGACGGCGCTCATGATATTGGCCCTGGTGGTGGTATCCAGGCCGAAGGCCCCGGCGATGCGGGGCACCTCTCCGGCGGCCAGCATGAGGCCAAGCCCAGGAGGGCTTTGTCGCTGAACACCATAAGCCCCGCCACCAGAATGGTGGCCTGGAGGAAGGCGCTGAGACACAGGCCAATGACCTGCTTGCACCACTGGGTGAAGCCGTCCGTATAGCCCCGGGGGATGGAGAACATGTACAGGGAGCCCACGGCAATCTGGATGAGCAGGATGCCGCCCCGTTTGAGATTGCTGAAAAACACCTTGATCACCGCATAGGCCATGAGGATCATGGCAAAGAGGAGCATGATGGGTTGGTGCCCAGGCCCCATTTGGCCTGGGCGGCGATGTCCATGAGGCCGGCGCCCTCCAGATCTGTGAGGATCTCGTTCCCCAGTTCACCGATACTCTTGCCCGCCCCTGTGATTTCCATGGCGAAGGTGCCCTGGAGGGAGACGGAGAGGGCGTACAGCCGGACGGGCACGGTGGTGAACAGGCTGACGGCGAAGAAGCCCTTTGATGGCGTTGAGGGCGGGCTGCTGGAGGTTCCCCCGGCCAGAGGCGTACTCAATGCCGCACTCAAAGGCGGACACCACCACGCTGACGGCAAAGAGAGCCAAACCCAGTTGGGAGAAGAAGCGCACCACTGACCGCACCCAGGAGAGGTCAAACAGCTCCACCCCCATGTTTCCCATCTGGGCGAAGAAGGCGCCCAGGAAGCCCACCATCTGGCTGTAAAACCAGTCCAGGATGGACTCCATCACCGGATTGGCCACAAAGTCCCAAATAAACACTCGCCTTCACCGCCTCAGATGCCCACGATATTCCAGATGTAATTGGGGGCCAGCAGCACGAAGATCAGGCAGACGAACAGGATGGCCGCCCCCGTCCACTCAAACTGGCCGTGCTTGCGATAGTCGAAGAAGCACAGTGCCACCTTGACAAAGAATGCAATCCCCAGCACCATGGTGAGGGCGGGGAACACCACGGTGTTGACCACGGTCTTGATCTGGCCGGCGGCATCCGTCCAGGTCTGCTCCACGGCGTCCGCCACGTTGCCGGCGGAGGAGGCGAAGGCTGGGACTACGCACAGGGCGGCCACCACCAGGGCCAGGAGCAGGATTCTGATGCTCTTTTTTCTCAAAGTCACTTTCGTAGCACCTCCATGAAATTGAAGGGCCGCCCGGGTTGGGCGGCCCTCCTGAAGATGGGTTGCTGGAATCAATAGCCGGTGCGGGGCAGGGGCTCCGAGGGCTTGTAGACCTTGGTCACCCACCGGGAGGTGGCCATAATCCACTGGCCGTTGTACACGCCGCCCACGTCCGCCTGGTTGACGAATTGGCTGCCACCGGTAAGCCAGGCGTAGACGGTGGCATAGACCTGGGGTGCCTCCACCTGCCGGAAGTTGGCGGGCACCACGCCGAAGGACATCATAAATTCGGTGACGTACTCGTTGGAGGCCAGGCACAGGGCGGCCTTGGAGGCGTCCAGTACATAGTTCTGCTGGGTGCTCAGGTTGTCCGCCAAGGTGCGCCAAGTGCCGCCACTCAGGTTGGTCTTGTAGACCACCTTATAATTGCCCGGCACGTTGTAGGTGCCAGTGACAATCTTGTCCAGCCGCACCGCCTGGCCGGGCAGGGTATCCCTCCAGAAAAATGAGGTAAGGCTGGTGGTGGAGTTGTTGCCGATGCCGCTGAAATCGTAGCGGATCTGTTGGCCGGGCATAACCTCCACATAGCCGGTCTTTTGGATGCTTACATTGGTGTAGAGGCTCTTGTTGGTCATAGCCACCTTGACAATCTGGCCGGCAAACTCGATCTCCACCTCGATGGGGGTCTTGTCCAGGCCGTAAAAGTCTGCGGCCTTGGACTCCACGATTTTGTAGCGGCCCAGTGGGAGAGGCCGGGAGGATGCAACGCCGTTCTTGTCCGTCTCAACCGTATCGACTAAGTTGCCGGTCCGGGCGTTGTAGATCTCAAACTCTGTGCCGGGGATGGGGGTGCCGGCGGGCCAGCCGTTGACACTGTTGTAGTCCGCGGAGGTCTTTGTTATCTGGATCTGTCCAGTGATGGGGGTGTTCTCCCACTCCACCTCGGTGGTCTCCCCCAGACTCCACATAGACGGTCTTTTTCTCCGTGTCAGGAACATAGCCCTCATTCTCTAACTCTCTGAGATAATACCGCCCGGCCTCCAGACCCTCGATCAGTACATACCCCTCGTTATTCGAAGTGTACTGGCCAACGGGGGTGTTGGTGCTATCATAGAGGATAAACGGCACCCCATAGATGCCCTCGCCGGTGGTGCTGTCCGTCTTGTGGATCAGGATGCCGCTCACCGGCGTGTTCTCCACCTGTAGGACTGTGGTTTCTCCGTTTTTGACCTCAAAATAATGGGGAGTGTCGTCCAACTTGAAGCCCTCCGCGCTCTCGATCTCCACGGCATAGTACGATCCATTCTCCAGGGACAGGAACACCCGGCCATTTTTGTCGGTGGTCACGGTATCCACCAGGGCGTCGTCCATACGGCGGATCTCAAACGTAGTGTTGGGAATCCGCTCCCTGGTGTCATCCGCGTTGACCTTGATGATTTCCACGCCGCCGATGGGGTCGTTATACACCGTGATGGTCTGGGTGTCGTTGGGTTGATGACCACCGTTTGGGTACGGCTTTCCTCATGGATGGTGTAGCCCTCGATGGTCTTGGTTTCCGTGATGATGAATGTCCCCACCAAACCGTCAATGATGATCTGGCCGTTTTCGTCAGTGCGGTAGAGGCCCATGCTGGAGGTCATGCCGCCGTTGTCGTCCACCACCGTGCCGTCCGCCTCGGTGATGGTAAATTCCACCCCCTCCAGGGGCTCATGGGTGACGGAATCCAGCTTGTTGATGACAAGGCCGCCCTTGGGGGTGTTGGTGATGACCACCGTTTGGGTATCTCCACCCTCCCCGATGACTACATTGGTGGAGGGGGCGTCCATGACGTACCCATGGGGCGCCTTGATCTCCGTGAGCACGTATGCGCCGGGGGCCAGGTTGGTGATGCGGATCTCACCGCTGCTGTCGGTGGTGAAAATACCGTTCTGGGTGAGGGTGGAATCGCCAATTACCCCGTCCAGTCCCACCTCGCAGCCGGCGGCCGTCGTCACTCGGAACTGGGCCCCGGCGAGAGGCTGGCCCGTGGCGCTGTCCCGTTTCTGGATGATCAGCTCACCCTTCGGCTGATTCTTAAAATTGAGGCTGACCGTCCGGCCCTCTTTGATCTGCACGGTCTGGGCCTGGGTATCGATGAGGTAGCCCGGAGGGGCCTGGGTTTCCGTCACCACTACGCTCTTTCCGGGCTGGAGGCCGGAGATCAGGATCTCACCATTTTCGTCCGTCCGGTAGATGCCGTTGGAGTCCCCAATGAGGGTGCCGTCCGCATAGGTGATTTTGAACTCCGCGTCGGGCAGGGTCTCGCTGGGATTGGTAGCGCAGACCTTGCGGATCAGGAGGTTCCCGTCCGGCATGTTTTCAAAGCGGACAGTGATGACGCTCTGCTCCCCGTTGTCTGCCAGGTAGACGGTCTCGGAGGACTGGATGATGCTGTACCCGTCCGCCGGATCCACCTCCTCCACGATGTACGATCCTGGCTTCAGGCCCGTCCAGATGGCCATGCCGTTGGAGCCGGTCACCTTCTGTCCGATCATGGTGCCGCCGGTACCGGAGGTGCCTCCCAGGTAGCGGAGCTGGAAGGTGGCCCCGCCCAGGGCCTCGCCAGTGACGCTGTCCGTCTTGTGTACCACGATGGCGTTGAGGGGGACGTTCTCAAATGTCAGAGACTTGTTTCCGCCGCCCTCAATATAGACCTCCTGGGTGGCAGGCTCCTTGATGGTGAAGCCGGGGGCGGGTTCCAGCTCCGTCACCCGGTACCAGCCGTCCCGCAGGCCCTCCAACACGATCTGGCCGCTGGCGTCGGTGAAGTAGGTCCCCAGGTCGTTGAGCTCGCCGGTGTCGGTGGAGTTAGAAGCATACCAGATTTGAAACTTTGCCCCTTTGATGGGATTTCCGGTGATGCTGTCTACCTTCTGGATGGTAAGGGTGGGCTTTTTGTGGTTCTCGAAATAGACGGTGTGGTTCCGGTTGGGATAGAGGGTGACCAGCTGGCTGGGGGCATCCAGCAGATAAGGGGGCAGGTACGGATTTCTCCGTGACCTCATAAACTCCGGGCAGCAAATTTTCCAGGGTGGCCGTGCCGTCTGCCCCGGTCTTGATTTCATCCACGCTGTGGCCGTCCGCCGCCTTGACGGTGAACACGGCCCCCGCCACGGGTGCGCCGGTGTCGGCATCCCGCTTCACCACCGTCAGGTTGGGGCGGATGTCGTTCTCTAGGATGATCGTGGAGGTCTTGCCGGGGAAGAGCTCCACATGGCGCTCTACCGGGTCTATGATGTGGTCTGAGGTGGTGTCCAGCTCCTTGACCGAATACACCCCCGGCTCCAGGCCGGAGATCAGGATCTCTCCATTTTCATCAGTGGTACGGTCCAGATACCGGCTGCCGTCCTCGATTTTGGCGATGCGGAAGGTGACCCCGGCCAGCCGGGAACCGTCCGCACTCAGCTTGATGAGGTGCAGGGAGGGTTTCACAGAGTTGGTGAACACGAACCGGGCCGTCTGGTTGGCCTCCATCTGGATGATCCGCTGGGCCTCGTCGATGATGTAGCCGGGGCACTCCAGTTCCGTCACCACATAAGCCCCGGTGGGCAGCTCGGACAGGTCGATTTCGCCGTTTTGGTCGGTAACAAATTCCGCCGGGCCCCAGGAACCGTCTACGGCCTCGATGCGGAACCTGGCGTTGGGGATCACCTTGGACGGGTTGGCGCTGTCCACCTTGACCAGCCAGATCCCGGGCTTCTGGTCGTTAAAAAAGTAGAGCTCCTTAATACTGTCTCCGGCCTTCAGTTCAATTTCCTGCGGGGTGAAATCCACCAGATGTCCACTGTCCCCAGTGTCCACCTCCTGGACGCGGTAGGTGCCCGGCCGGCAGTCCGTGAGCAGGATTTCTCCCAGGGCGTCCGTCTCATAGTCCCCCAGCAGTTCCCCATCCCGCCAGATACGGAAGGTGACGCCGGGCATAGTCTCATGGCTCAGGCGGTCGTACTTGATAATCTTCAGGCCGGGCAGGGCCTCGTTCTTCAGGGTGTAGGTGACGCAGTCCCCTGCCACCACAGTGGTGGTATAGGTCTGGGGATCCCGCTCCCACCCCTCCGGGGCGGCCAGCTCCAAAATCTCATATGCCCCAGGCTTCAGCTTCGTGAAGGTATAGGAACCTCCGGTGCCGGTGGTACCGGTATAGGTGGCGCCGCTCTTGATGTGCTTGATCTGTACCTTGGCTCCCGCCAGGCTGGCCCCGGTGGAAGCGTCGATCTTCTCAATACTGCAGGTCGCCGTAGGGTTCATTTTCAAAGTCCACCTCGGCGGTCTCTCCGTACTTCACAGTGACCTGCTTGACCGGCTCCTCGTCCAGCAGGTGATACTCCGGGGGTACCCGCTCATAGATGGTGTAATTGCCCACTTCTGTGAGAGGGATGGTGATGGAACCGGACTCCGGCGTGGTGTAGACGCCGATGGTGTCCCCATCCGGGCCCACCACCTCGAAGGTGGCACCGGAGAGGGTGACAGTAGTGCCCGCCTCATACTTGGTGATCTTGAGGGCGGTCTCGCTGGGAGGGGGCGTAGGCTCGTCTGGGTCATCCGGCTCGTCGGTATCCGAATAGTTAGAGATGGCGTTTCGCAGCAGGCTGACCTTGGGATCCGTGTCGCAGAGGTAGCTCTGGAGGTTGCCGTACTGGTCAACCTCCTGGCAAAGCGCGTAAAATACGACATACTGGTACACATCGGCTGAGAGGGAGAGCTGGACACTGCCACTCTGGCCCGCTACGCTGTCCTCTGGGTAGAGCACCTTGAAGGTCCCCTTGTAGCCGTCTCCGGTATTGGAGACCTTGACCTGGGTAATATCCTGGTTGTTCTCATCCACAATACGGGTGCCCTCCGGCACGTCCGTCCCATCCTGGAACGATACATTGACAGCCTGTCCGTCCACCCAGGTAGGGGAGGTGACAGTAAACACCTGCTGGCGGTAGGCGGCCCCGTCAATGGTGACGGGGTAGGCCGTCTCCTGGTCCGGGGAGGTGGTGAGCTGGGGCTCCGCCACGCTGGTCCATGTGGTACCCTGAGTATAGATTTTGACCGCGGCATTGAGAATGCTTTCCCCAATCTCCCTCTCCGGGCCGGTAAGTCCGGGGCTACGGTGACGTCGCTGATGTCCCACTCGGGGATCAGGTAGCACCACAGGGCAATCTTGCCGGCGTAAAATGCCTGATATTTGTTGGTCAGACCCAACTCCACCAATGAACGGTGGGGGTACATATTGGCCACTCAGGCCCACCACTTTAGGGTCTGACGCTTTCTCCTCCGCCAGATAGCGGATGCTCTCCCCTTCAGGAACCGTCTGTGGTACGCCGTACTGGTCTGGCGTTACACAATAGGCTGGGATTTCCTGCGTCTCCCCCGGCGGCGTTTTCATAGAGGAAATAAGTATAGGATTGGGTCTGTACCTTTCCGTTGACGGCCAGATAATTCATGGAGTAGCCGCCGCTGTAAATGTTGACCTCACCCAGGGCCTCCTCCGGGGTGGAGGCAGCACCCGCCGGCAGGACCAGCAGGGACAGGGTCACCGCCAGGGTGAGCATCAGGCTGATGATCCGTTTCATAGTCAAACTTCCCTCCTAATCAAAAAGCGGGAGGCTTGCTGCCTCCCGCCGGTTTGTTTGGGACGCTGTTGGGTCACGTCCCTCTGATATTATATTCAGTATAGAGATATTTCCCGTCGTGGTACACATCCCAGGCTTCCACCTCGAATCGGGCCCCCGGCGCGGAACAGAACACTTGGGTAAGCTGATCTTCCTGCCAGGGCCAGAACATCTGCACCGCGTTCTGTGCAGAGATGCCCAGGTGCAGGTTGAGAGCGGGGGGCTGCCATCCGCCCACAGCTCTGGACAGTTCACTGCGGCGTTGTAGATGGTGTACTCCATCCGCCGCGTCTCATAGAGGTTTCGGATAAACAGGCCATCCCCATATTCACTTGGAACCTCCGCACCTCGGCCTTCGGCAACTCCAGCTCCGGGAAGCGCGTCTGGTCATAGGCGGGCAGGGATTCCGGCTCCTCCCACAGACGCAGATCCGTGATCTCATAGTGGTGCCGTCATCGCAGAGCACCTTGTCTCCCTCCTTCAGCCGGAGGGGCTCGTCCGACTGGGGGACGATGACCACCCCGGAGGGGGCGGACACTGCGCTTTCCTCTGTGTAAGGAGAGCTGGTGTCTACCAGGACACGGTTGGCGCCTTGGTCATACGCCACGCCGAAGTCTACCGCCCGGCCGACGTCCCGGAGCTGCACATAGTTGTGGCCATGGATGACATACGCTTCCAGATCCACCTGTTTGCCGTCTATATAGAAGGTCTGGGTGCTTGGGGCTGCAGTGAGGGCAACCACCCCCGCCGACGCTGGCCCTGCCAGGACCGCGCCGATCAAGGCACCTGCCAATACCGCCGGAATAAGCTGTTTCCTTTTCATACGGTTGACCTCCTTCTTTCCTCTGCTGTCCTTGTGTTCCTTACAGCAACAACATACCGGAAATCTGGGGAAAAGTCTATAGCAAAGAGCAGTTCCCTGTGGAGAAAATGAGCCCGCAAAATCAAGCAGGTTACACAACCTCCGCCGCCTGCACCTGCCAGCGGTAGGTCCTCTGGTTACGCACGCAGGTGTAGAGAGTGAGCTTGTTCTCGTTGGAAGGGGCGGTGCCGCTGGTATCCGTCTCCTTGACCTTCTGCACACTGGTGACCTCATAGGTGCGGGCACCCAGCTTGGTGGTCCAGGTGATGGTATCTCCCCGCTCCAGGGTGTGGAGATCCCCAAAGTCATCCCGTACCCCCCGGTTGTGCCCGGCGATGGCGCAGTTTCCATCCCAGATGCTGGTGCCTTTGAAATGTCCCGCGCCCTTCATGAGCGTGGAGCTGTCTGTACCCTCATAGACCCGCACGCTCAGGCCGATGGCGGGGATTCTCAATGTCCCCAGGTATCCGCTGGAATAGTAGAGATCCGAGGTCACCGGGGTATAGCCGAGGGAGGTGGTCTGCTCCTCCTCGGTAGCCGGAGTGGAGCTGTTGGTATCTACAGAGGGCGGGAACACGATGGGTGTCCCGCTGCCGTTGACGGTGCCCACTGCCATGCCCTCCGGGGCCAGGTTGGGGGTAAGCCAGGTTCCGGTGTTCAGAGTATCCGCACTGGCGCTTCCGAAGCCCGGCGGGATGAGGGCGGCATTCTTGCTGATGTCCTCGTTTTTCAGGGCCCCGCCGTCTGCCGTGTGTACCACCTCCACCGAGGTGGGCTTGCCGTAGTCCGGCCCCTCCGGCGCGTCAATGGCGTAATCTAAAGCACCCGCCGGGGTAGCCAGGGCCGCCGCCAGGCAGGCGGCCAGGCACAGGGTGGCCAGCTTCTTCACTCCGAATCCTCCTTGTTCTCCCGGCGCCGTTTGACGAACAGGCAGGCGCCGATCACGCCGCCCACAGCAAAGACCACGCCCAGCGGGAGCAGGATGGCCGCCCAGTTGAACTGGGCCAGGCCATCCCCAGACTCCTCCATGGGTACGGCGGGCTCCAGGGGCTCCCCCTCAAAAATTGCAACGTAACGCACCCGGTTCAGGGCGATGCGGCTGACGGTGCCGGTGTAGTCCGCCGTGACAGTATAGCCGGTGACATAACTGCTGGTGGCGGTGCCGGTGTAGGTGGCCACGGCGGTGTAACAGTCCCCCAGGTTGTAACCGGCCACGCTGGCGGTGTTGTCCGTCCGCCAGTCAATATTCTGGAGGGTGAGGGTACGCCCGTCCTCCTCAATGCTCTTGGGGATGCTGGCGGTATCCTGGCTGGCCAGGTTGGGGTAGGAGCGGGTGGCGGACACCTCCCGGGTGGAGCTGCCGTAGCCCGCCGCCTCCAGCTGGACAGTGTCCAGCTGGAGGGACAGGGTGCCGGACAGTCCGTCCTCTGTGACGAACTCCTTCTCCTGGGGCAGAAGGGTCAGGATGGACTCCATATCCTTGCTTTTACTCTCCAACGATACCGTCTCCGTGTGCGGACGGCTCTCATGCTCCGGCAGCTCCTGCTGGAGCAGGTCCGTCAGGGTGTAGTGGAAGCCGTCCTGCTCGAAGTCCGACCGTGGGATACCGGCAGGGTCCTGCTCCGGGGAAAGGTCATAGACCTTGCGGATCTCCGCGCCGTCCTCACTGCGGGTGACAGAGGTTGGATAGCAGACCTGCACCTCGGTGACCGCGGGGAATGGCTCCGCCGCCAGGGCGGTTGGGAGCAGCGCCGCGGCTATCAACAGGCCGGCGGCGCATCTCAGAATGGTGCGTTTCACGATGGGGTTCCTCCTTCACATTTTGTCATATTTTGCTCCAGCCGCTCCAGAGTGCGCCGGGCCAGGAGGCGGAACTCCCAGGGCTCCAGCTCCAGGGGGCGGTAGTCGCCTTTGTCCGTGATGCCGTCCGCCCGCACCTTGAGCACCAGGGGCAGCACGGCAGGGTGCTCCTCGAGCACCGTGGGGGCCAGCCAGCCCTTCCCGGCCAGGTACACCCACCGGAGGGCGGAGGCCGGATTACCGGGGACGTCGGGCCATAGATATTTCCCCGCCAGCTTCTTGCGGCGCTGCTTCTTGTTGACGGGGATGGGGGCCAGGATCTTGCCCCTCAATTTGGTAGCGAAGGCCAAGCTCCTCTACACAGGCGCGGAATGCCTGGCAGGCCTCTGGAGTGTCCGCCCATTGAGGCAGCGGCTCCCCCAACTCTGAGGCCAGCACATCTTCCCCCTCTGGATCATCTGGGAAGAGGGGCACGTTCTTCACCAGCTCCAGCACATGGAAGCCGTCCGTCAGGCCCAGCACCTTCCGCTTGGTGATGGGCATGCCCCGGTAGTGCGCCAGGGCCTCCCCCCAGCTCCGGGCGCTGCCGGATCGTCCAGCCCTTCCGGAGGAAGCCGCCCCGGCCCAGCCGCAGATCATCCATGGTGTAATAGGCCAAGCTCATTCGGCATCCTCCTCCCGGGTCAGCAGGGCGCCCAACCCGAACAAATCCACGCCGCAATGCTCCAGCATATCCAGGAACTCCGCGTCATAGGTTCGGAATACCTCGGACGCTCTTTTGCACGGCATACCGCTGGCTGACCGGCTGTCCAGAGCCAAGCGGACAACCATGCCGATGTTCAGATCGTGGAGCAGCCGGATGGCCTCTAACTGCTCCCTTGCAGTGGGCTCCTGCCGGGTAAGCACGATGCAGCCGTGCTCTGTATGCAGGGCCAGCCGCTCCGCGTCCTCCAGTCCGGAGAGCTGGAGGGCGGCCCGGGGGATGGCCAGGGTCTTCTTGCTTGTGTCATGGCAGAGGGTAAATTTCATCTTCTGTTTTCACCTCGTATTCTTAGTCCTGCGGCCAGTCCCACACCCGGGGCAGCCGCCCGGTAGGGGCGGACAGGATCCGCAGCTCCGGCCGGTCGCTGGACACCAGTCCGGGGTTATCCAGCAGGGAGAGCTGGCGGTTGAGCATGGGGCTTGGGTCAAAGTTGGTCATGAGCAGCTCGTGGTACCTGGAGTCCTCCTGCCGGGCCATGGGGTTGGGGCGGTCAAAGCCCACAATATAAAAGTCCGGGGCGAAGAGGTCCAGAATGTCCGGATGGCTGTTATAGGACAGGACGATGTGGCTGTCCCGCGCCGCCGGGGCGCACAGGCAATCGTGGAGCCGGACGTGATCCCGGAGGGCAAAGGAGGGCGCGTACATCCTCTCCGCCTCCAGATAGGGCGGGTCCGCATAGATCACCGCACCCGTCCGGGCGTACTGCCGAACCACATCGCAGCAGTCCTTGTTCTCCACCACCACGCCCTGGAGTGCGTCCGAGGCGCGTCGGAGCAGGCCAAGGAAGCGGCGCAGCTCCACGCTGCGCCCGCCGAAGCTGTTCCCGGTGGCGCTGTAGCTGTACCGGATGCTCAGATAATAGGCCGCAGCCCGCTGTACGTCCGGCAGGTTGGCCCGGCCCATCAGGAGCTTCTTCACCTCCTGCCTGTCCATGGGCGGGAAGTACTCCTCCGCGATCTGGAGCTCCTCCTCCAGGAAGTCGTTGGGGTCATACCCGTGGTTGAGGAAGCGGAGCACCACCTCGAAGTCCGCCCGGGCGTGGAGGGGCAGGAAGTCCAGCTCCCTGAGCAGCGCCAGGGGCCGATCCCGGGCACAGCGGAACAGGTTGACCAGATCCGCGTCGATGTCGTTGTACACCCGCAGGGGTGCGTACCCGGCGCCCAGGCCCAGGGTCACAGCGCCGCTGCCGCCGCAGACCTCCAGCAGGCGGGGCGCCCTTCTGGGGAGCAGCTGGAAGATATAGGGGAGCAGGAACAGCTTCCCTCCTACCCAGGGGAAGAAGGGCTTAGCGATCCGCCTCACCTCCCCCATGCAGGCGGAAGGCGCCCATAGCCCGGGTCATGCCCGAGGATGCCATCCGCAGCCCGAGCTCCATCCGTTGGAGCTGAAGGATTGTGGTATACACCTCCCCGCTGTTGGAAGGGTAGAAGTAGCCGGTGCGGTCGCTGCAGATGGGCGCCCCGTCCACCCGCAGGTCATGGACCAGCTTGCGCAGCTCTGCCTCATGGACGCGGAGTATCTTCTTCAGCCTTTTCCCGGAAACAGCGTTTTCCTGGCCAAGGCAGTGCTTCTTCAGGTACTCCAGCAGTTGCTTCTCTTTGGCTTTCATGACGTCCTCCTTTTCCGGGCCGTCCTCCCGAAAAAGGGCACAAAAAACAGGGGCCGCTGTCCCCTCCGGGAAAACGGCCCCTGTTTCGTTTTGATATAGATTTGATCTGGGGTTACATCTGCTGCATCTGTTTGGGCGCCTGGGATTGCGTCTGCTGCCTGGCAATGTATGCACATCCGTCCTCTGTCATGGTATAGCCCTTGTTCCGCAGCAAATCCAGTCCGTACCGTTCCAGATCAATGCAGCCTGACAGGGCCCGATCCACACACCCCAACCGCACACGCAGATCCATCCGCGCCATGTCTTGGAGCTGATCCGCCCGCACCACCTGGTAGCGGTTCAGGTTCTGCGCCAAATCCAGGGCAGCGGGCAGGGTGGCGCAGTGCTCATACTCCAGTATCCAGAGATAGGCCTGGAGGAACCCCTTCTGCCCCTGGTTCTGTTCCTGGAGGATAAATCCCAGGTTCTGACCGTCATAGATGAGATCCTCCAGCCGTCCGGCATATGCGTCCTCCAGCCCGGTGATGCCCGGCAGGCTGCACCGGGCCTCCAGCAGGGTGCACTTCCGGATGGTCTGCACACCCAGAGCGTCCAGGGCCAGCCGGATCTCCCCCGGCCTCACGTCCATGATGTCGTTGTAGTCCGGCAGCGCCAGCCACACCCCCTCCGGCACCGCGGAGGAGGCCAGCTTTAGCCGCAGGCTCCAGCTGTAGTCCGGCTCCGGCAGGGTGATGCCGTCATATACCTCTGGCTGCTCCCGCTCCGGGCATACCACATAGCAGCCTCCAACAAACAGTCCGGGGTGCTGTTTCTCGTAACGCCTGCCCAGCTTGTCCAGGTCGATATAGTCCCGCAGCGCCAGGAGCCTGGCGTTGGTCTCCTCCAGGTAATACAGGCCCAGATCCTCATAACTCTGGATGCCGCCCAACACCTCATACTCGTCCAAGCTGGCCAGCAGGCTGACCACCTCTGTACTGTCCTGGGCGGGATGGCGCTGGATGGCCGCGTCCAAGGCGATCCCCTCCCGCGCGGTCAACACCTCCAGCCGTTCCCGCAGCCATGCCTGCTCCTCCGGCCTGCCGGGGAGCTGTAAAAGTCCTGCTTTGTCCATATCAGGGGCACCTCATTCCCATACTGTTCAGTCCGGGCTGGGGCGGCAGCGGTTCCTTGCACCGGCTGGCCATCCGCCCGGGTTAGCAGGCCATAGTCTGTCAGCTCGCCCCCGTACTGCTGGATCAGCGCCTCGCCGTATCCGTAGAGGTTCAGGTACCGGCACAGCAGGTCGGCATTCTCCTCCCCCATGGAGCGGCGCAGCTCCCCGCGGGCCACGTCCTCTGGAGAGGCGGCTGCCCAATTCAGATTGTAGGCGTCCAGCCGTTCCGTCAACGCCATGGCATCCTCCAGGCTCGAAATGGACGACACCTCCAGCACCGCCTTGTACTTGATCAGGGCCAGAGAGTCCCGCTCCGCCAGCACCATCAGCCGGATGGCCAGGCAGTTCAGGGTATCCAGCCGCTCCGGCGTGGCCCACGCTGCCGGAAGCTGGGGTACCCGGCTGTGGAAGGCGGTGACGGCGCAGTTGGGGAGGCCCACGGCCTCCATCCGCTCCCGCACCTCCACCAGCTCCTGTCCGGCGGGGAGGGTGAGCTCCGCCCGTTCCTCCCCGAGCCGGAGCTCCAGCCGAAAGAAGCCAGTCGGGGCCTCCGGCGCGATGCGGGGTTCCTGGCCCTCTGTGGGCTTCCAGTTCCCATCCGGTACCACATACCCCTGCCTGGTAAAGACCCCGCCCGCCGACTGACGGATCCGGCGGCCCAGGAGCTGGAAGTCCAGCAGTTCAAATACCTTGTCCGGCACATCCTTCACCTCGGGGATGGAACCGTTTGCCGCGTAAACCCGGCCCAACGAGGCGTCATCCGTGGCCTCGGGCACCACGTGGCAGTGCTCTGCCTGTTCCGCCAATGCGGCAAACGTGCGCAAAGGGATGATACCGCTCCGGCTGCTTTCCAGCCTGACCAGCCCCTCGAATGCGGTGCGCTGCCGGCTGTTCAGACTGATCAGCCGCTCCGCCAGGGCATTGAGCGCGGGGAAGCCCTCGCCAGATTGCAGGCTAGGGAACAGGATGGGGAATTCCCCATAGTCCTCTATCTCCCATTCCACTCTGGTGTCCGGTGCGGGCCGCAGCCGTTCCTAAGCATCCAGGACAGCATACGGGTCTGCTGGAAGCTCCAGTGTCACATAAGTATCCTTGTCCGGATTGCACAGGGATACTGTAAAGGCCTTATCCACGGCTCATACCCCCCATCGTCATGCCCTGGGCCTGCGTCAGCCCGAACTGCTCTGCCTCCGTCTGAATGCTCCAGCCCTCAGATTGCCACAGGTGGACATAGAGCTCCCCGCCGTCCACACGGATTGCCTGCTGCTCCAGGCCCTCGCCAACGCCGTCCGCAGCCTGGCCGGTGAGATAGTCCTTCAGGCTTGTCAGCTCCTCCGGAGAGAGCTGGCCGACGACCTGGCACTCCGCCACGCCCCACAGCCTGCCGCCTCTGGCCTCTGCCGTAAACACGGCGGAGCGCACCTTGACGTCCAGGAACTCCTTGTCGCACCAGAGCATGAGGCCCCGCCCCGCCTCCTCCGGCACCCGGTTCCACACCATGAACCCAGGATCCTGTCCTCATAATCCAGAAGCGTTCTGCCGTCCCATTCCTCACCCGTCTCATCCCAATCTCCCCACTCATTCCGGGCATAGAAGCTGGCGGTGAGGGGCATGTACAGCTTGAGCTGGGTGGACTCAGGCGGGTGGACGGAGAACATCTCCTCCCCAAGGGTCAGGACGCACTCACCTCCGTCGCTCTGCCGGACGTGGAACCGGCCCGAGTCATCGATGTGCTCCAGAGTACCAGCCTCCTTCAGCGTGTTCCTGGGATCATCCAGCTCCCACGTCTGGATCCGGCTGCCCGCGGGGAACTGATTCCGCCGGAAATCCAGCCACTCCTTCGATACATCCTGCATGATGATCTGCCTCCCTTCATTTTGCCGCAAGTATCATCTGAATAGAAAAGGCCAGCTCCCCAAATGGAAGCCGGCCTTCAACGGGGTTCTTGCGCATGCTCTGTTTCCTCTGATGGTTCATAGCTTTCCCGCCCTTTCTTCTGGTAAGCACACAACATACCACAGTGTGCCCGTAATATCCAGCAGTTTTTCACATCTGCTGGATGGCCGCCTGACTTTGGCTTCGCTCCAGCCACAGGGGATGATAAGCTATCTCTGTGATGCCCAGGTCTGCATTGCAGGTGATATGGGCAGCCACGGCAGGGGCAGGCCGGCGAGAGCTGGAACAACGCCTCGGTGAGCTCTGAGCCCAGGCCGTCCAGGATACAGCGGGGCCCGCCGGGCTTTTCGGCAAACTCCGGTTGATCCATGGTGAGGCGGGCCATGGCCTGGGTGGCGGATATACCTGTTTCCCGGCCGTATGTTATGGCCCGCTTCAAGGCATGCTGTGGGTTGAACCTCCCGAAGTCCATGGTGTAAAACCGTTGCTCCCGCCCAGACTCCACAATGGTGCAGGTCGCAATCCGGCTGAGCTCCTCCGGCCGCTCCGGGCCAAAGAAGCCCATAAGCCGGCCCTCCCTGGCCAGACCGGACACCTCTGTCGGTGTACGCCCGGCCTGAAGGTAGACGGCAGCGGTGAACAGCTCGCTGGGCAGGGCGGCGTTTTGGTGCTGGATGATCTCATAGGCGCCCTGGAGGGTTTCCTCGCTGAAATTCCGCGCCACCACCCGCAGGGCGGTGAGCATATCGATGTACTCCGTCTCCGCACACTCCCGGTCAAAGCGGTACAGTGCCTCGGTGGTGACAGGGTCCGGCCTGGGAACCAGCTCATTGATCTGCCGGATAAATTCTGTTTTCTGCATATTCTCTCCCCCTCGGTTCACATGGATAGCCCGCCCAGGGATGGCCCCTGGCTAGGCTGATTTTTGTCGGTCAGCAGTTGTACCAGAGTCTTCAAATCCTCCGGTGCAATCCGCTCAACCGCCTGGCACAGCCGGTTGAGGCCATTGATGGACAGGCGCTCCGCCGGAATGCTGCGGATGACCTCGTCGGGCAGGGTGCTGTCTACTACCCTGGAGTCTGTCCCGTATACCGGTGCGGCACAGGAGACGTTCCAGCCTGGCCGGGCTGTCCGGCAGGATCAGCAGAGTGCTCTGCCCCTCGCCGTAGGATGCCTCCAGGAGTATGACGAACTCCCGGTCAAGATAGTCCGGAAAGGGACCGCCCTCCGTGTAGAACTGTTCCAGCTCCATACCGTTATCATAGACCACCCCATAGGGTGTGATAGTGCCATGCTTGTTGAGGATCAACTTCAAGGCCGCTGCTCTGCCATCCACCTGTTCCAGCTCCTCCTCACTGGCACAGCCGCCCTCCAGCGTCATGTAATGCTGGCGGCCTACAGCGTCCAAATCCGAAAAGTCCGTGATCACCGTGGCCTGCTGGCCGCAGAAGGTAAGATTGATGAAGTCCGTCATATCAAACGTACCCAGCCTGACCGCCATAGCCTGGAACTGGGCGGCCTCATAGTCGTCAAAGCCGTCCAGCCGCCGGGCCAGGTAGTCCAGCTCGTCCAGATTGGCGCCCACCTTCTCAGCGCCAGGGCATTGATTGCCTCCTCAGTTATCTGCTGAAGCAGCTTCTCCGGCGCGGGATGCTTCTCAATCTGTTTCATACGTGTGTCCTCCTCGTTATTTTTTGGTGGGCTTCTGACCACAACAATACCCGCTTTTGCGGGATAAAGCTATCACCATACGTAACGAAAAAAATGCCGCAAACCAAGCGATACCAACAATTTCTGTATAGAAAAAGCGGCGCCTGATTTGGCACCGCCCTCACATGGACTGTCCAAGCTTCTGACTTTCGCTCTGCATCTGATCCTGGTTTCTTTCCGGCAGCTGGGCTGTGATCTGATCCAGGAGGCGCCGGCATTGGAACTCCTGCTGGTAGGAGGCGGGGCCCTCTCCATAGAGGAAGCCCTGCACCGCCTGGCGCAGCCCCTCCAACTGCTCCCGGTCAAAGACCCGTTCCCTGGCCACCAGCCCGGAGCGGAGGGCGAAGTCCTCCCTGGCGCCCTGATAGTCCTCCATGTAGTAGTGGCCGTCGTTGACCCCGCTCCGGTCATAGTCCCGGGCCCAGGTGACGAACTGTGCCCCCAGCCGCGTCTCTGTCCCGGCCAGCACTGTGCCGTTGAACTCTGCCAGCACCCGGTAACCGTCCGCCAGGCCATCCGCCTTCAGAGGTGCGGCATTCTCCAGGAGTTTCATGTACTTCATTATCGTCCCCGCCGCCTCCGTGAAGCTGGTCAGCATGAAGACGGGCTATCTCCAGAACATGGCGCCGGCGCTGTTTGTCACCTCCACCTACGCTGAAAACGGGCAGATCACCGACATTTTCGCCTGGAAAAACGGGGGGCTGGAGAATGTGACCCTGGAGCCGGACACCGGCGAGAGCGACAGCACCATCCGGTGGTCCACCGAGGTGGAGAGCACGAAGGTATCCTATACCGACATCAACCATGACGGCATACTGGAGCTGCCATCCGCCTATGCGCTCCCCGATCCCAACAATGTGGGGACGGCCCCCAACTTCTGGGCCATCCGCTGGTGGCAGTACGACATCAACGGGGTTTCTCATCTGGTATATACCACCTACCACAACAGCCGGGACGGCTGGTACTTTGTTCTGCCCGAGGCGTGGTCGGGGAAGGTGACGCTCTCCCGCAGCGACTTGGCGGGCGGCGGCGAGCGGGCCGTAATCTTTTCTTACTGGGAGGGAAGCGCGGACACAGCGCCGGTGCCGTTCCTGGTCATCTACAAGCTGACCGGCGACAACCGCGTAATGCGGGCCAACATGGCCGACCGCTTTCTCCTGCCCAACACCGGGGAGGAGAAGGAGACCATTTATGCCGCGCGCCTGATCGAGAGTGGTTGGGACTGCGGCTTGGACGAGGAGGGCGTAAAGGCCAATTTCGCCCTAATTACCAGCGATTAGCGCCCACGGCGGACGCCTGTGTGCGAAAGGAGGAAACGGGATGAAAAAGGTACTGGTGCTGGAGGATGAGGCGAACATCCGCAGCTTTGTGGTCATCAACCTTAAGCGGGCCGGCTATGAGGCCATCGAGGCCGAGACCGGGGAGGAGGCGCTGGCCCAGCTCAAGCGCAACCCGGACATCAAGGTGGCGCTGCTGGACATCATGCTGCCCGACATGGACGGATTTGAGGTCTGCCGCCGTATCCGGGCGGGGGACAACAAAATCGGCATTATCATGCTCACCGCCCGCACCCAGGAGATGGACAAGGTCACCGGGCTCATGACCGGGGCGGACGACTATGTGACCAAGCCCTTCTCTCCGGCGGAGCTCACCGCCCGCATCGACGCCCTCTACCGCCGTACCGGCGGAGGGGACCCGGTGGATACCGGCGAGATCAGCCAGCCGCCTTTCCTGCTGAACACCCGCAACCGTACCCTGGAGAAAAACGGACAGCGGGTCAAGCTGACCCAGGTGGAGTACTCCATCATAAAGCTGTTTATGGACAACCCGGGGAAAGCCCTCTCCCGGGAGGAAATTCTCGACTCGGTGTGGGGACGGGACTACTTCGGCGAGCTGAAGATCGTGGACGTAAACATCCGACGCCTGCGCATTAAAATCGAAGACGACCCCACAAATCCTGCTTATATCACCACCGTGTGGGGATACGGGTATAAGTGGGGCTTTTAGCCAGAGGCGGACGGGGCGTCTTCGATGGGCCCCGCCCTGGGGCGGGGCGGCGCGGAGCGCCGTACAAGCGTTTTTGCCGGAGGCAAAAGCCTTGGCCCGGGGCAATTCACTTGCCCCGGGCAGAGGGAAAAGAGGGTCCCCGAAACGTCTGCTTTGTGACGATCCCACAAATCCTGCTTATATCACCACCGTGTGGGGCTATGGATATAAGTGGGGCTTTTAATGCCGGCCGGGCGGCCGGGACCTAGAACCAAACCCAGGTGGTGACAACAAGATCCATGAAGAAAATCACAGGTATCCGAAAGCGGTGGATGGTGAACTCCATCAGTGTGGTGCTGTTTATCGTGCTGCTGGCGGTGGCGGCCTTCTCCGCCGCGATGGGGAGCTACTACTATTCCACCCTGAGTGAGTCTCTCAAGCAGAAGGCGGAAAACGCCATCAGCAGCTTTGACTACTACCGCACAGAAGCCGAGTATTACGACAATGCCCGGGCGGTGGTGGCCGGGGAACCCAACAGCGACAAGCTGGAGGTGGAGTATCTGGACGCCGACGGCCAGATCCGCTTTTCCAGCTCCGACCTGACGGCCTTTCGCTCCCCCGGAACGCCGGACATTGCCGAGGCCATCAGCATGAAGCGCACCAAGGTGTGGATCGGCGCCGACCCCAGCACCGGCGAGCACATCATGGCCGCCTCCAGCCCCCTGATGATCGACGGGGAGGTGGTTGGGGTCATGCGGTATGTCACCTCCCTGAATAAGGTGGACAAGCAGATTATCATCATCGTGGCCATCGCCTTGGGCATCGGTCTGGGTATCCTGGGCATGGTGTACTTCTCCAACCTCTACTTCATCCGCTCCATCGTAGACCCGGTGGCGGGCATCACGGAAACCGCCAAGCGCATCGCCGCGGGCTCCTACGGCGTACAGATTGAGAAACGCTATGACGACGAAATCGGCGCCCTCACCGACACCATCAACGACATGTCGCTGAAGATCAACCAGAGCGAAAAGATGAAAAACGAGTTTATATCGTCAGTGTCCCATGAACTGCGTACTCCCCTGACCGCGATCAATGGCTGGGCGGAAACCATCATGAACGGCGAGGTGCGGGACGCGGGAGATGTGAAGAAGGGGATGGGGATCATCGTCTCCGAGGCGCGGCGGCTGACCAACATGGTGGAGGAGCTGCTGGAGTTCTCCCGGATTGAGGACGGCCGCTTCACCCTGTCGGTGGAGCCTATGGACATCAAGGCCGAGTTGGAGGATGCCGTGTACACCTACCGGGAGTTCTTCCGGCGGGAGGGCATTGAACTCAACCACTTCGACTGCGACGAGGAGTTTCCGCCCATCGCGGGGGACCCGGAGCGGCTGCGCCAGGTGTTCTGCAACCTGCTGGACAACGCCGCCAAGCACGGCGGCTCGGGCAAGCGCATTGATACCGCTATCGCCCGGGACGAGGACCAGGTGGTTATCACCATCCGGGACTACGGCCCCGGCATCCCGGCGGAGGAGCTGCCCCACGTGAAGTACAAGTTCTATAAGGGGTCCTCCAAGGCGAGGGGGTCCGGCATTGGACTGGCGGTGTGCGACGAGATTATCACCCGCCACGAGGGTACCCTGGATATTGACAACGCCGAGGGGGGGGGTGCTGTAACCATCCATTTGCCAATCCGAGCTCAGGCGGTAATCGAACAAAAAGTTAAAAATCAAACCCGCGCCCCTTGCAATCGGGGCGCGGGTTTGGTACAATAGACGAAACGATTGAATCCAATTAGTTAAGGAGAACAGTGTACGAATGCCAAATGAAACAAAGCAATCCTGCGCTACAGCCTATAAGACCATGATTGGCGGACAGGCTCTCATTGAGGGATCATGATGCTGGGACCAGAGAAGAAGGCCGTTGTGGTGCGCAAGCCGGACGGTGGGCTGGAGGAACCAGGTGGAGGAGCGGGTGCTCATCAAGGGATAAGCACCCCGCCCTGGGCCTGCCGCTGCTCCGGGGTGTCTTCAATTTCTGCTCCTCCCCATGGCCAACGGCGTCAAGGCGCTGATGTACTCGGCTTCCTTTTTCCCGGAGGACGAGGAGGAGCCGGAGGAGCCCTCCCGGTTCGAGCTCTGGCTGGACAGACACCTGGGCAGCGAGAAGGCCGCCTCCTTTTTTAGGCGGTCACCGTGGCGGTGGTGCTGGGCATCGTTTTCTCCGTGGGGCTGTTCATCCTGCTGCCCACCGCCCTCACCGGACTGGTGGGCCTGGCCGTTCCCCTGCCCATGCTGGCTGCGCAACCTGCTGGAGGGCGTGGTGCGTATCGTCATCTTCATGGGCTATCTGATGCTCTGTTCCCATATGAAGGACATCCACCGGGTGTTCCAGTACCACGGCGCGGAGCACAAGACCATCTTCTGCTATGAGGCGGGCCTGCCCCTGACGGTGGAGAACGTGCGTATTCAGCCACGCCACCACCCCCGCTGTGGAACCAGCTTCCTCTTTGTGGTGATTGTGGTGAGTATCCTGCTGTCCAGCGTGCTGTTCTCCTTTGTGGAGGTGACAAACACGTTTGCGAGGATGGGGCTGCACCTGCTGCTGTTGCCGGTGATTGTCAGCCTGACCTATGAGCTGAACCGTGTGGTGGGGCGCTACGACAACCGGCTCACCCGGCTGGTGTCCGCTCCCGGCATGTGGCTCCAGAACTGGACCACCTTTGAGCCGGACGACTCCATGATCGAGGTGGGCATCCGGGCATTTACACTGGTGCTGCCGGAGGAGAAGGGGAAGGATCAGTGGTAAAGGGGACCGGCGGGATGAGGCACCAGCAGAAATAAAACCGCTGTGCCGCCCAGACGGCAGAGCCCACGTGAGGCGATGCATAGTTGTCCCATGAAGAAAATGGGGGGATAACCGCCTGGTATTCCCCTGGAGAGAGGAAATTAGAGAGAGACAGAGGAGTGGTTTCTGTATGGCGGCCACGTACAACAACCTCTACCTGGATGCCCGCAAGCGGCTGAGAGAGGCCGGCGTGGAGGGCGCCCAGCTGGAGGCACGGGAACTGATTTGCTATGCGGCGGATAAGAGCCGGGAGCAGTTTTACCGGGATATGCCCCTCTATGCTTCCGACCCGGTGGAGGAGAAGCTGGCGGAGCTGCTGGAGCGGCGGCTGGCCGGGGAGCCGGTGGCCTACCTCATCGGGGAGTGGGAGTTCTATGGCCTGGGCCTGGATATCACCCCCGACGTGCTGATCCCCCGGATGGACACCGAGGTGCTGGCCGAGCGGGCCATCCTGCTGGCCCGGGCCGCCGGAGAGGGGGCGAGGGTGCTGGATCTGTGCGCCGGCAGCGGCTGCGTGGGTCTGGCGGTGGCTGCCAACGTGCCAGGCTGCCGGGTGGTGCTGGCCGATGTGAGCGAGGCGGCCCTCCGGCTGTGCAAGCAGAATGTCCGCCGCAACGAGCTCAACGCCCGGGTGACCTGCGTTCAGGCCGACGCCCTGGAGCCGCCCGACGCGGCCCTGTGGGATTTCGACGTGATCGCCTGCAACCCGCCCTATATCCCCACCGGGGACATCGCGGGGCTGGACGTGAGCGTGCGGGACTACGAGCCCCGCTCCGCCCTGGACGGCGGGGGCCGACGGACTGGACTTTTACCGGGCCATCGCCGCCGGTGGGGGGCCGCCCTGCGGCTGGGCGGAGCCCTGCTGTTTGAGGTGGGCATCGGCCAAGCCGGCGACGTGGGGGCCATTCTGGCCCAAAATCAGTTTGAGCAGATTCAGACCTTCCAGGACACCCAGGGCATCGGCCGGGTGGTGGAGGGCGTTTTGAATTTCATAAGGGCGGGCAGCGGCCCGCCCGCCGTGAGAGGAGAAGTACACACATGGCAGACAAGAAGAAGGCCGCGGTGGAATCCGCCGCCCCCGCCGCCGATAAGAAGAAGGCCCTGGAGACCGCCATGGCCCAGATCGAGAAGGCCTACGGCAAGGGTTCCATCATGCGCCTGGGCGACAACGCCGACATCGTGGTGGAGGCCATCCCCACCGGCTCCCTGTCCCTGGACATCGCCCTGGGGATCGGCGGCGTGCCCCGAGGGGCGCATCATTGAGATCTACGGGCCGGAGTCCTCCGGCAAGACCACCCTGGCCCTGCACATCGTGGCGGAAGCCCAGAAGCGCGGGCGGCGAGGTGGCCTTCATCGACGCGGAGCACGCCCTGGACCCCACCTATGCCCGCGCCCTGGGGGTGGACATCGACTCCATGCTGATCTCCCAGCCAGACACCGGCGAGCAGGGTCTGGAGATCTGTGAGGCCCTGGTCCGCTCCGGTGCCCTGGACGTCATCGTGGTGGACTCCGTGGCCGCCCTCACACCCCCGGGCAGAGATCGAGGGAGAGATGGGGGACTCCCACGTGGGCCTGCTGGCCCGGCTGATGAGCCAGGCCCTGCGGAAGCTGGCCGGCTCCATCGCCAAGACCAACTGCGTGGTGATTTTCATCAACCAGCTCCGGGAAAAGGTGGGGGTCATGTACGGCAACCCTGAGGTTACCACCGGTGGCCGGGCCCTGAAGTTCTACTCCTCCGTCCGCATCGAGGTGCGGCGCATCGAGGCGCTGAAAAGCGGCTCGGAGATCATTGGCAACCGCACCCGGGCCAAAGTGGTCAAGAACAAGGTCTCTCCTCCCTTCAAGGAGGCGGAGTTCGATATCATGTACGGCGAGGGTATCTCTAAGATCGGCGAGATCCTGGATCTGGGCGCCAAGCTGGATCTGGTGCAGAAATCCGGCTCCTGGTTCGCCATGGGGGAGACCCGCCTGGGCCAGGGCCGGGACGCGGCCAAGCAGTACCTCAAGGACAATCCGGAGGTGTGCGACAAGCTGGAGGCCGACATCCGCCGCAACGCCTACAAGCTTATGAGTAGCCAGGCCCGGGCCGCGGCCAAGGCCGCAGGCCGGGCGGTGGACATCTCCGCCGAGGACTTCGAGGATGCGGATTCGTAAGCTGGCCCCCTCCGGCCGGGTGGAGGGCCGCTGGCTCTGCCACCTGGAGGACGGAACCATCCTCCGATTGGGGGAGAGTGAGGTGGTGGCCTTCGGCCTGGGCACCGGAAAGGAGCTGAGCGGGGCGGAGCTGTCCGCCTTGACCGAGGCCGCCCGCGCCGCCCAGGTGCGGGAGAAGGCGGTGGAGCTGCTGTCCGTCCGCCCTCATCTCCCGGAAGGAGCTGGTGGAGAAGCTCACCGCCCGCCCCCGGAACCGGGAAAGGAGCCCCTCTGCGGCCGGGAGGCCGCCGAGGCGGCGGCCGACTGGCTGGAGGGGCTGGGCTATCTGGACGACGGGCAGTATGCCCGCGCGGGTGGCGGAGCACTGTGCTGCCAAGGGCTACGGTCCCGGCCGCATCCGGGAGGAGCTCTACCGCCGGGGGGTGCCGCGGGACTGCTGGGACGGCGCTCTGGAGGGGCTGTCCGGCCCGGAGGAGGCCATCGACGCCTTTTTGCAGAAGAAGCTGCGGGGGGCGGAGCTCTCCGACCCAAAGGTGCGCCGGCGGGCAGCCGACGCTCTGGCCCGCCGGGGCTACCGTTGGGAGGACATCAGTGCCGGCCTGCGCCGCTATGGTGCGGAGCCGGAGGAATGGTAGGAAGAACGCGGCGGACCGCCGCATGTGAGAAAGGAGCACAGACCATGGACACGATGGAAGCCCTGCTGACCCGCCGCAGCATCCGGAAGTACAGGCCGGAGCCGGTCTCCATAAAGGATTTGAAGGAGATTCTGGCCGCCGGGGCCACCGCCCCCTCCGCCGTCAATATGCAGCACTGGTATTTTGTGGCCGTACAGGACCCCGCCGCGCTGGAGGAGGTCAAGGCCATCATGGGCGGCGTGGTGGAGAAATTCCAGCCTGTGCTGGAGGAGCGCTTTTCCCGCCACCCGGAGCAGATCGGCATCACCAACCGCTTCCTGTCCACCCTGGGCGGGGCGCCGGTGTGCCTGCTGGTTTTCATGCTCAAGCCGGACTATCCCGACCGGGACGGAGCCATGCAGAGCGTGTCCGCCGCCATCGAGAACGTGCTGCTGGCGGCCTGGGCCAAGGGCATCGGCTCCTGCTGGCTGTCCGCGCCCCAGCGTATGGGCTTCGGCCCTGCGTTCCAGCGCCGCTTCGCCCCCGACAAGGGGGAGTTCGTGGCAGCGGTCACCCTGGGCTACCCCGACCAGCAGCCCAAAATGCCGCCCCGGCGGGACGGCCGCTATCTGATCGTATAAGGAGAAGTTTTCATTGAAGGTTGCATTTGTATCCCTGGGCTGCGCCAAGAATCTGGTGAACACCGAGCAGATGATGGCACTGGTCCGAAGCGCCGGGCATGAGATCACCGCCCAGCCCGAGGGGGCGGACGCGGCGGTGCTCAACACCTGCGGCTTTATCGACTCCGCCAAGAGCGAGGCCATTCAGAATATCCTGGAGCTGGCCGAGCTGAAAAGGAGGGGAAGCTGGGCAAGCTGCTGGTCACCGGCTGCCTGTCCCAGCGCTATCAGGACGAGCTGATGGAGGAGCTGCCCGAGGTGGACGGCGTCATGGGCACCGGCAGCTACACCGAGATCGTCCCCGCCCTGGAGGAGCTGATGGCCGGGGGCACGCCCCACCGCTTCGGGGATATCGACCACACGGAGGAGGACGGGGCGCGCATCCCCTCCACCCCCTCCTACACCGCCTATCTGAAGATCGCCGAGGGGTGCGACCACCGGTGCGCCTTCTGCATCATCCCCAAGCTTCGGGGCCGCTACCGCAGCCGTACCATGGAGTCCCTGCTGGCGGAGGCCAAGGCCCTGGCCGATGCCGGGGTGAAGGAGCTCATCGTCATTGCCCAGGACATCACCCGCTACGGCATCGACCTCTACCACAAGCGGATGCTGGGGGAGCTGCTCACCGAGCTGTGCAAGCTGCCCTTTCACTGGATTCGCCTGCACTACCTGTACCCCGACGATCTGGACGACGCCCTCATCGACGTCATCGCCCGTGAACCTAAGGTGCTCAACTACATCGACATCCCCCTCCAGCACATCAACGACGGCATTCTGAAGCGCATGTGCCGCCGCTCCACCAAGGCGGAGATCCTCGCCCTGCTGGCCAAGCTGCGGGACCGCCTGCCTGGTCTGGTGCTGCGCACCTCCCTGATCTGCGGCCTGCCCGGCGAGGGGAAGGCGGAGTTTGAGGAGCTGTGCGAGTTTCTGCGGGAGGCCCGTATCGAGCGGGCGGGCATCTTCCAGTTCTCACCGGAGGAGGGCACCCCCGCCGCCGAGATGGGGGATCAGGTGGACGCCGCCACCGCCGAGCGCCGGGTGGAGCTGGTGGTGGAGCTTCAGTCCCGGGTGATGGACGCCTTCAACGGGGAGCGCCTGGGCGAGTGCCTGGAGGTGCTGTGCGAGGGCTTTGATGCCGAGATGGGCTGCTATGTGGGCCGCACCTATGCCGACTCCCCCGACGTGGACGGCAAGGTGTACTTCACCGCCGGCGGCCTGGTGCCCGCCGGGGCGTTCGTCTGGGTGCGCATCACCGGCACCAGCGACGGGGATCTCACCGGCGAGATAGAGGAGTGAAGCAATGAATACCGCCAATAAGCTGACCATGCTCCGGGTGGCGCTGATCCCGGTGTTCCTGATTCTGCTCTATCTCCGCTTCCCCTTCCACATGTATTTCGCCCTCACGGTCTTTATTCTGGCCAGCGTAACCGATTTTGTGGACGGCTACATCGCCCGCCACTACAACCAGGTCACCGACTTTGGCAAGTTTATGGACCCTCTGGCCGACAAGGTGCTGGTCATGGCCGCCCTGCTCTGGTTCGTAGAGGCGGGCCGCTTGCCCGCCTGGGTGCTTCTGGTGGTCATCGTGCGGGAGTTCGCCGTCACTGCCCTGCGGCTCATCGCCGTGGAGCGGGGGCGGGTAATCGCCGCCGCCTGGTCGGGCAAGGTCAAGACGGCCTCCACCATGGTGTGCATCTGCCTGATGCTGCTCATTGCCCGGCCTGCGCTGGATCTGGTGTGCGCGGCGGTGATCCTGGTCACCACTGTCTACTCGGGCGCGGAGTATTTTGTGAAGAACAAAGATGTGGTGGACTGGAGTAACCTGTAATGCTGGATTTTACGAAAGAGCTTTGCCCCGACCGGCCGCTGATCCACCCAACCTCCCAGACGAAAAACTGCCGGTTCGGCCGCTATGTGGAGATCGGCGACCACTGTGTGCTGGAGGAGACCGAGGTGGGGGACTACACCTACTGCTTCGGCTCCAACGACATCATCTATACCGCCCTGGGCAAGTTCAACTCCATTGCCACCGGCGTGCGCATCAACCCGGTGCAGCACCCGGCCAAAATCCGGGCGGCGGCCCACCACTTTACCTACCGCTGCTCCCACTACGGGCTGGGGCCGGATGACGCGGCTTTGATCGACTGGCGGAGGCAGAACCACCGGGTGGTCACCGGAAACGACGTGTGGCTGGGGCACAACGCGGTGCTCATGGGCGGCGTCACCCTGGGCGACGGCGCGGTGGTGGGCGCGGGGGCCGTGGTGACCCATGACGTGGCGCCCTACGAGATCGTGGGCGGAGTACCCGCCCGGCACATCGGCTGGCGCTACCCGCCCGAGCTGATTGCGGCCATGGAGCGCATCCGCTGGTGGGACTGGAGCCACGACATGCTGAGGGAGCGCCTGCGGGACTTTGACGACGCGGCGGCCTTCTGCCGGAAGTTTGACCCGCAATAAAAACGAGGGCCCGTTGCTTTCATCCAGAAAGCAACGGGCCCTTGCATTAAAAGACCTGCTGGAATAGATTGAACAGGAACGTTAGCAGGGGAATGGCGTTGATACCTAGCACAATAGCTAAAACGGTCATCCAAAAGCTCAACGGCTCCCTCTGTGTTCGGACAGGCGGAATGTAGATGGGTGAGGAGACCTCCTCGCCTACCACAATTTTAGAGGAGATACCGTACCCGGCCAGTACTTGCACCAACCGCTGGGCCTCACGCGGCTTCAGGTGAGTGACCAGCACCGCCGGGGCCCGTTCCAGCAGGGCTTGCGCATCCTTCTGAGAGAGGCCCAGCTCCTTGGAGAGACAGTGCAGAGCGGCCGGGATATCCGCGTGTGGCCCCAGACCGGTGAACACGAGCGAGTACTGCCTAGGGGCCCGCTTGGGGGAGGGAAGCTCTGGAGTGGATAACCGCAGTGAATGCAGGCCAGGGCTTGGTCAGATACCTCTTTTCCGCACTCAGGACAGGAGATCAAGGCCATAAGATAGCTCCTCTTGTGTAAAAGTTGGGGGATTCCGGTTCCATAATAACAGGTTAATCTATGGTTTGCAACCGTACTCCGCCTTGACACATTTCCCGGAGCATAGTAGTATACTAGAACGGTTGAATTGCGTGAGGAGCGGAAATGGTATCCAGCGAGTAACCCGCCAAAGAGGGAGCGTTACCGGCTGAGAGCGCGCCCAGGGGGTAACTGGGGAATGTGCACCCGGGAACGCGGGGGATGTGAATGCCCCCCGGCTGGCCCCGTTACCGGCCTTTGAGTGAGAAATGAGAGTGGAACCGCGATTTGTACCGCCTCTTATGCCGTCCGGCATGGGAGGCGTTTCTGTTTTTCAGGAGGTGTTTGGACTGACGCGGCTGTGCCATCCCTGAGACTGATCACAGCACCCTGGCGGTCTACCGCCCGGAGGAGTGGCTGGAGCGGGTGCGGCCCTTTTTGGAGGAGACCTAGGTCAGCCGAACAGACCGGTGAACAGCAGACTCAGCAGAGACCAGATGACCAGGGCGGTGAGTGTGGCGAATACGACGGAAGTGAAGGTCAGGGCATCGCCCGGCACCGGAGAGGGAGCTGGGGCGGCTCCGGCACCGCCCCATCCACCAACTGGACGGGCGCGCCTGCCCGACGGAATACCTCCAGCAGTGCAAGGGCCTCCTCCTCGGTGAGGCCCTCCCGCAGGGAACCGGCTCCCGGCGCGCTTGCTCCAGCAGACGTATGCCCTGCTCCTGGAGAGGCCCAGCTCCTTCATGAGGGCGCGGAGCGTTCTGCTGCGGGCATCCGGATAGGCGGGGCGGGCGGTGAGGCGGACGGTAAAGCGGTTGGGCCCTGTGATGGGGCGGAAGTCCGCATACGGTGCGGCGGAGGAGAGGGGATAGCCGCAGTGAATGCAGGCCGGAGCCCGGTCGGATACCTCTTTTCCGCACTCAGGACAGGAGATCAGGGCCATAAGATGCCTCCTTTTGTGTGAAAGCGTGTGGTTTCAGCCCCATACTAACAGAAATCCCCCTGAATTGCAACCGCAAAGCGCCTTGACACATTTCCCGGAACGTGGTAGTATACTAGAACAGTTGAATCGCGTGAGGAACGGAAATAGTACCCAGCGAGTACCCGCCAGAGAGGGAGCGTCACCGGCTGAGAGCGCGCCCAGGGGGTAACTGGGGAATGTGCGTCCGGGAGCGCGGGGGGATATGGATGCCCCCGGCTGGCCCCGTTACCGGCCTTTGAGTGAGAAATGAGAGTGGAACCGCGATTTGTATCGCCTCTTATGCCGTCCGGCATGGGAGGCGTTTCTGTTTTTCAGGAGGTGTTTGGACTGACGCGGCTAGGCGAGACCCTGCGGGCCTATCAGGCCCGCGACCCGGCGGCCCGGAGCCGGCTGGAGATTTTTCTGCTCTACCCGGGCGTGCACGCGCTCATCTACCACCGGATTGCCCACTTTCTCTACCGGCACCGGCTCTTCTTCCTGGCCCGGCTGGTGAGCCAGTGGAGCCGCTGCTGGACGGGAATTGAGATCCACCCCGGCGCGCAGATCGGCCGGCGGCTGGTTATCGACCACGGCATGGGCATCGTCATCGGCGAGACGGCCGAGATCGGCGACGACTGCCTGCTCTACCACGGGGTCACCCTGGGGGGCACCGGCAAGGACCACGGCAAGCGCCACCCCACCCTGGGGAACAATGTGATGGTGTCCGCCGGAGCCAAAGTGCTGGGCCCCTTCAAAGTAGGGGACAATTCCCGCATCGCGGCCAACGCGGTGGTGCTCAGCGAAATACCGCCGGAGGCCACCGCCGTGGGCGTCCCCGCCCGGGTGGTGCGCATCGCCGGGGAGAAGGTGGACTTCGCCGGGCAGGTGGACCAGATCCACGTGACCGACCCGGTGCAGAAGGAGCTTCAGGCGTTGAATTCCCGGCTGGAATGGCTGGAACAACTGATGGATGAACAGGCAAGGAGTAAGAATCTATGAAAATCTACAATTCCGCAACCCACACCAAGGAGGAGTTTGTCCCCCATGAGCCGGGCAAGGTGTCCATGTACACCTGCGGCCCCACAGTGTACCACTTTGCCCACATCGGCAACCTGCGCAGCTATATCATGGAGGACGTGCTGGAGAAGCTGCTCCGCTACGCGGGCTATGACGTCACCCGCGTCATGAACATCACCGACGTGGGACACCTGGCCTCCGACGCCGACACCGGCGAGGACAAGATGCTCAAGGGGGCCCAGCGGGAGCACAAGACCGTGATGGAGATCGCCCAATTTTATACCGATGCCTTCTTTGCCGACTGCAAGAAGCTGAACATCAAGTACCCCGACGTGGTGCAGCCCGCTACCGGCATGATCGGTGACTATATCAAGGTCATCTCCTCCCTCATTGACAGGGGCTACGCCTACTTCGCCGGCGGCAACGTCTACTTCGACACCTCCAAGCTGGAGAAGTATTATGTGTTCAACGACCACAACGAGGAGGATCTGGCCGTAGGTGTCCGGGAGGGCGTGGAGGAGGACGTGAACAAGCGCAACAAGAACGACTTTGTGCTGTGGTTCACCAAGTCCAAGTTCGAGGATCAGGCCCTGAAGTGGGATTCCCCGTGGGGGGTGGGCTACCCCGGCTGGCACATCGAGTGCTCCTGTATCTCCATGAAGTATCTGGGGAGCACCTGGACATCCACTGCGGCGGCATCGACAACGCTTTCCCCCACCATACCAACGAGATCGCCCAGTCGGGCATGGCGCGGAACATCCTTCAGATGGCGCTCCCCATGACGGTGGCGCAGCTCATCAACATCCTTTATAATATTGTAGACCGCATGTACCTGGGCCGGTTGCCGGGGCACCTGTCCCTGACCGGGCTGGGGCTGTGCCTGCCCATCATTTCCATCCTCATGGGCTTTGCCAACCTGTGCGGCATGGGGGGCGCGCCCCTGTGCTCCATTCACCGGGGCAAAGGGAGAGAACGAGGAGGCCGAGCGGATTTTAGGCAACTCCTTTACCCTCCTGCTCCTGTTTGGCGGGGGACTGACGGTGTTCTGCCTGGCCTTCCGGAGGCCCATCCTCTATCTCTTTGGGGCCAGCGACCTGACCTTCCCCTACGCCAACGACTACCTGACCATCTATCTGCTGGGCACCCTCTTTGTGATGATCGGCCTGGGCATGAACCCCTTTATCAACGCCCAAGGCTTCAGCCGCATGGGGGGATGATGACGGTGGCCCTGGGGGCGGCGGTGAACATCGTGCTGGATCCCATCTTCATCTTTGCCCTGGATATGGGGGGTGCGGGGGGCGGCCCTGGCCACGGTGCTCGCCCAGGGCTGTTCCGCCCTGTGGGTGCTGAAGTTCCTCACTGGACGGCGGGCGCTCCTCCGGCTGCGGTGGAACACCCTGCGGCTCCAGGCGGCGCGAGTACGTCGGATCCTCGCCCTGGGCACCTCCGGCTTTGTCATGTCCATGACCAACAGCCTGGTGCAGGTGTTGTGCAACGCCTCCCTTCAGCACTACGGCGGCGACCTTTACGTGGGGGTGATGACCGTCATCAACTCCATCCGGGAGGTGGTGTCCATGCCGGTGCAGGGCATCACCAACGGCTGCCAGCCGGTGCTGGGCTACAACTACGGCGCGGGGGAGTACGAGCGGGTGCGCCGGGGGATCCGGTTCACCACGGTGCTTACGGTGGGCTACTCCGTGGCGGCGTGGGCGCTGGTTATGGCCGTGCCCGAGCTGCTCATCCGTATCTTTAACGACGAGCCGGAGCTGATCGCCGCGGGGATTCCGGCCTTCCGGCTCTATTTCGCCGCCTTCTTCTGTATGTCCTTCCAGTTCATCGGGCAGTCGGTGTTCGTGGGACTGGGGCGCTCCAGGAGCGCGGTGTTTTTCTCCCTGCTGCGCAAGGCCTTCATTGTGGCCCCGCTGACGCTCCTGCTGCCGGGGCTGGGCATGGGGGTGGACGGGGTTTTCGCGGCGGAGCCGGTCTCCAACGTGCTCGGCGGGCTGGCCTGCCTGCTCACCATGTATATCACGGTCTACCGGCGTCTGGGCCGGTAAGGCCGGGGGCGGATTTCCCGAAGGGGAAATCCCGCCCTCTTTTTTTGCCCGGCCTGAGATATTTCCCGCCCTTGGCGGGTATTCTCGGTGAAAGGCCTTTCAGACGACGACCGCAAGGAAGGGAGTACCCATGACAGACGAGACATTCGAGCGGGTGGCCCGCACCTACGGGGACATGCTCTACCGGGTTGCTTACCACGCTCTGAAGAACCGGGCGGACGCGGAGGACGTGGCCCAGACCGTCCTGCTCAAGCTCTACCAGCAGGGAGACCGCTTTGAGAGCGAGGAGCACCGGAAGCACTGGCTGCTGCGGGTGGCGGTGAACGAGAGCCGTCGCCTTCTGCGCTCCTTCTGGCGGAGCCGCGCCGTGCCGCTGGATGAGCAGTGGGACGCGCCGGTGTCCGACGACCCCGCCAAACGCGAGCTGTTCCAGGCCGTCATGGGCCTGGAGACCAAGTACCGCCTGACCATCTATCTGTATTACTATGAGGGCTGCTCCGTCAAGGAGGTCGCCGCGGCCCTTCATGCCAATCCGTCCACAGTGCAGACCTGGCTCCAGCGGGCCAGGAGCGGCTGCGGAGGGAGCTGTCCGAAGAAGAGGAGGGAAAGGGCTATGTTTGAACCCAATCAATACCGTGAACTCTGCTCGGAGCTGCATGTATCCGAGGAGAAATTAGAGGAGGTTATCCAAATGACTGAGCAGGAAAAGAAGCGCAAGTTCCACCGCCCCATGCGTCTGGGCCTGGTGGCCGCCGCCGTGGCCGCCATGCTGGTGGTAACGGTGAGCGCCGCCAATTCCGGAGGCGATTATGACCTATCTCACAAGTCTCCGCGACGCCGCGGTCGCCGGGGAGGCCTGGGCGGATTCCCCGGTGAATACGGAGGGAGGGGACGGGAGGACTGCGCCTCCCGGAGGCGTCCCTGGAGGAGCGGGACGGCCGCACCATTCTGATTGTGGACGGAGTGGAGACCGATGTAACCCAGGCGCTGACCGACCAGGGGGAATACCTGTATGAGTGCGGCGAGGGGGGGAGGAACAGGCACAGGTACGGGTTTATTTGGACGAGCAGGGCGCGCCCCGGCTGATGACCAGCTTTTTCACGGCCGGAGAGGACGGCGGAACGGGGGCGGTTGTGGTTGTCCCGGCGGACGGGGAGGAGTAAGGAAACGCCCCCATAGAGCTGGATTGGCTCCTTGGTGCTCTCCGGATTGTTGACTCAAATAATCTTAAATGGCATACTGCTCCAGTATTTTTGACTAATTTATTGTAGTATGGTATAATATTATCTCATTGAATTGCTCCGGGCGCGCCCGGGGACAGGAGGCTACCGCATGAAACTCATGGTCATTGACGGCAATTCCCTCATCAACCGGGCCTTTTACGGTATACGGATGCTTACCACCAAGGACGGGCAGCCCACCAACGCCGTCTATGGCTTTGTCAACATCCTGCTCAAGCTGCTGGACGAGGAGAAGCCCGACGCCCTGTGCGTCACATTCGACCGGAAGGCCCCCACCTTCCGCCACCTGGCCTACGAGGGCTACAAGGCGCAGCGGAAGGGGATGCCCGACGAGCTGGCCGCCCAGCTTCCCGTGCTCAAGGACGTGCTGGCCGCCATGAATATCCCCCGCTACGAGCTGGACGGCTGGGAGGCCGACGATCTGATCGGCACCATCGCCGCCAGGGATACCGCCGCCGGGTGGGAAACCGTGATCGTCACCGGCGACAAGGACTCACTCCAGCTGGTCACGGACAGCACCCGGGTCAAGCTGGTGTCCACCCGTATGGGACAGACTACTACGAAGGAGATGACCCCGGAGACCTTTCGGGAGGCCTACGGCTTTGCGCCCCGTCCACATCGTGGACTTGAAGGCGCTGATGGGGGACACCAGCGACAACATTCCAGGCGTCAAGGGCATTGGGGAGAAGACCGCGATGGATCTGATCCAGCGCTACCAGAGCGTGGAGGCCATCTACGCCGACGTGGAGGGCGTGGAGGCCAAGCCCGCGGTCAAGAAAAAAGCTGGCCGAGGGGGAAGAACAGGCCAGAATGTCCTATGATCTGGCCACCATCCGCTGCGACGCGCCCATTGACTTTTCCCCCGAGGACGCCCGGCGGCGGGAGCCGGACGGCCCCGCCCTGTACGAGCTGTTTCTGGCGCTGGAGTTCAACAAGCTCATCGACAAGATGGGGCTGAGCGGCGGCCCGGCGGCCGGACGGGCGGACAAGCCCGCCGCCGGGGCCGTCCGGCAGGAGCGCGTCACCGACCGGGTTCGCATGGAGGAGCTGGTGGAGCAGTGGCGGAGGGAGCCGTGGGTCGCGGTGCTGGCCCTGCCCTCTCTGGATGTGGTGGCGGTGGCCTGGGACGGCGGAGCCAGGGCTGCCCTGTGCGCGGCGGACCGGCTGGAGGGGTACAATGAGCTGCTGCGGGCCCTGTTCTCCGGAGAGATCCAAAAGGTGTCCCACAATGTCAAGGATCTGATGCACCTGCTGCTGGACGAGGGACTGAGCGCCGACGGGTTCTGCTTTGACACCGCCCTGGCCGCCTATCTGCTCTCTCCCACCGACGGCAGCTACGAGCTGGAGAAGCTGGGGATCACCTATTTCAACCAGGAGTTCCCCAAGGCAAAGGAGTACCTGGCCCCCGACGCTTTCGGCCCCCTGGCCGACCCGGCGGGACCGGCGGAGGCCATGTGCGCCCACGCCGCCTTGACGGCCGCGCTGTACGGGGCCCTCGCCCCCAAGCTGGAGGAGCTGGACATGCACGAGCTCTATTACGGGCTGGAGCTGCCCCTCTGTCCCGTGCTGGCGGAAATGGAACGGGCGGGCATGCTGGTGGACCGGAGGGCGCTGGCCGACTTCGGTATCCTGCTGGACGGGCGTATTCAGGCCGACGAGGCCCTCATCTACGAGCTGGCGGGGGAGGAGTTCAACATCAACTCCACCCAGCAGTTCGGCCGCATCCTGTTTGACAAGCTGGGCCTGCCCCCGGTGAAAAAGACCAAGACGGGCTACTCCACCAACGCCGACGTGCTGGAGAAGCTGCGGGACAAGCACCCCATTGTGGAGGCAGTGTTGGACTACCGGCAGCTTGCCAAGCTCAAGTCCACCTACGTGGACGGGCTGACCAAGGTCATTGCCGACGATGGACGCATCCACACCTCCTTCCAGAACACCGTCACCGCCACCGGGCGGCTGAGCTCCACCGAGCCCAACCTCCAAAACATCCCCGTCCGCACCGAGCTGGGGGCGGAGCTGCGCAAGATGTTTGTGGCCCCCGCGGGAGGGTGCTGGTGGATGCGGACTACTCCCAGATTGAACTGCGCCTGCTGGCCCACATTGCGGGGGACGAGCACATGATTGCCGCCTTCCGCACCGGAGGAGGATATCCACACCGTCACCGCCTCCCAGGTGTTCGGCGTGCCCCCGGAGCAGGTGACCCACGAGATGCGCCGCCGGGCCAAGGCGGTGAACTTCGGCATCGTCTACGGCATCTCCGACTTCTCCCTGTCCCAGGACATCGGGGTGACCCGGGCGGAGGCCAAGGCGTATATGGAGAAGTACTTTGAGAAATATTCTGGCGTCCACGCCTATATGACCCAGGTGGTGGAGCGGGCCAAGGCCGACGGCTATGTGTCCACCCTCATGGGCCGCCGCCGGTGGCTGCCGGAGCTCAAGTCCTCTAACTTCAACCTGCGCTCCTTCGGCGAGCGGGTGGCGCTGAACATGCCCATCCAGGGCACCGCCGCCGATCTCATTAAAAAGGCTATGCTCCGGGTGGACGGCCGCCTGCGCCGGGAGGGGCTGGAGGCCCGGCTGGTGCTCCAGGTCCACGACGAGCTGATCGTAGAGTGCCCCGAGGGGGGAGGCGGAGCAGGTGCAGCGCCTGCTGGCCGAGGAGATGGAGCATGTGGCCGAGCTCGCCGTTCCCCTCACCGCCGAGGCCCACGCGGGCAAGAGCTGGGCGGAGGCCAAGGGCTGACGGAGAAAGGAGCATGTATGGATTATCTCGGAATCTGCCTGCTTTCAGCGGCGATCATTGTTCTATTTTCATGGTGCGCGGCGGACTGGTGCTGGAAGGGGCACGCTCTGGACACAGAGGGGGGAGAGCCGTCGAAGTACTATCTGGCGAAGGTGCGGCCATGATCATCATCCCAGCGGTTCCTGGTTTCCATCCTCTCACTGATTTTGGCGGCTGTAGGCTGGGATCATGAAAGGAGAGGTTGCTATGGAGCTGCGCCCCATTCCCTGCCCGGGGCTGGGCGGACTGGTACACCCAAGAGCTGTGCGCCTCCTTTCCCGCCTGCGAGTGCAAGCCGCTGGAGGCCATCCGCGCCCTGGCGGCGGAGGGCTGCTATGAGCTGTTGGGCCTCTACGATGGGGCGGCCCTGCTGGGCTACGCCACCCTGTGGAGCACTCCGGAGTGGCCGGACTATGTGCTTCTGGACTATCTGGGGGTGACTGCCGCCCGCCGGAACGGCGGTCTGGGCGGGGCCATCCTGAAGATGCTGGCCGCCCGGGAGACGGGGCGGCGGACGGTACTCGTCGAGGCCGAGGCGGAGCGCTCCGGCGGCCCGGAGGAGGAGCGGCCCCTGCGGCTGCGCCGCCTGGGGTTCTATGCCCGAAACGGCTGCACCCCCGTGTATGAGAGCTTCAACTGCGGCCTGCTCTGCCAGGTCTTTGTGCTGGGGCCCGCCCCGGCGGATCAGGTCGGATCTCAAGGAGGCTCACCGGGCCATCTACGGCCCGGCCCGGACGGACGTGGTCATAGACCCCCCCCGGCGCGTCGCCGGAGCCGCCCCCTACTGGATGTAACAGAGGTGTTGACATGATACAATTGCAAGTGTGTTTCTGCCTGCTGGGGCTGGCGCTGGCCGCGCTGGGGACGGCGGTGCTCCTCCGGCCCCAGAGGCTGCGGCGCTTCCTGCGGCGGCTGGACGCCCGGCTGTGGAAGTGGACGGGGCGGCGGCTGGCCTGGAGCCGGCTGGCCGGCAGCGGCCTGCTGCTGCTGGGCAGCGTCCTGTTCCTGGTGCTGCTGGCGGCCCTGCTGCTGCGGGCGCTCTACTGAGGGGGGCGGAGGGATGAACTACAGGCTGATTCCCATGGAGCGGGCCCATCTGCCCCAGGCGGCGGAGCTGGAGCGGCAGTGCTTCTCCGATCCCTGGACGGAGGCGCAGCTGGCGGGTGAGCTGGACAACGAGCTGCTCTCCTGTCGGCGGCCGTGGGGGAGGACGGGACGGTGCTGGGCTACGCCGAGGTGCGGGTGATCCTGGACGAGGGTACCCTGGAGCGCATCGCCGTGGCCCCCCGATACCGCCGCCAGGGCATCGCGGAGGCCCTGCTGGACGCATACATACAGTACGGCCGGGAGCACCTGGCCTTCCTCACCCTGGAGGTGCGGGCGGGCAACGCCCCGCCATCGCCCCTCTATGAGAAGCTGGGCTTCCGGCAGGTGGGCCGCCGGAAGAACTACTACCGTGCCGAGCACGAGGACGCCCTGCTGATGACGGTGGAGTTTGACCGCCATGGCTGAGCTGCGTCTGCTCACCGCCCGGCAGCTCCGGCAGGTGTACCGGGAGCGGGTACGATCCGATTTTCCGCCCAGCGAGCGGCGGCCTCTTGCCTCCATGGAGCGCCTGCGGGCGGCGGGGGTATACGACACCTGGGGATGTACGAGGGAGAGGAGCTGCTGGCGTACGCTTTCCTGTGGCGGTCGGAGGCGTACGGCGTGGCGTTGCTGGACTATCTGGCCGTGTGCCGGGAGGGCCGGGGGCGGGGAACCGGCACCCTGGCGCTTTCCCTGCTCCAGGCCCGCTATGGGGGCTGCTCCCTACTGGTGGAGGCGGAGGCCCAGGAGGAGAGCGCCCCGCCGGAGGAAAACGCCCTGCGGGCCAGGCGGCTGTCCTTCTATGAGCGCTCCGGCTTCCGGCGGCTGGACTACCAGACCCGGATTTTTGAGTGCAATACGCCATGCTGGTGTGGCCGGAGGAGGCCGCAGCAGAGCCGGAGCGGCTCCAGGACGCCCACCGGGGTCTGTATCGGAGCCAGCTCCCGAACCCGCTGTTCCGGCGGGTGATCCACATTCCGGCAGACGAGCACTGAGGCGGAGCCGGCTTTTTCCGCCGCCTGATATGTACCTGACGATCCCGCAAGAAAGGACTGATTCGGATGAATATCCTGGCCTTTGAATCCTCGTGTGACGAGACCGCGGCGGCGGTGGTGCGGGACGGCCGCACCGTGCTGTCCGACGTCATTGCCTCCCAGGCGGATATGCACGCCCTCTACGGCGGCGTCGTGCCGGAGATCGCCTCCCGCAAGCACGTGGAGGCCATTGCCGGCCTGGCCGACCAGGCCCTGGCCCGGGCGGGGCTGACCCGGGCGGACATCGACGCCGTGGCGGTCACCTACGCCCCCGGCCTCATCGGTGCGCTGCTGGTGGGGGTCAACTTCGCCAAAGCGGCGGCCTATGGACTGGGGGTACCGCTGATCCCGGTGCACCATGTCCGGGGCCACATCGCCGCCAACTACATCACTCACCCCGAGCTGGAGCCCCCCTTCGTCTGCCTGTGCGTCTCCGGCGGAAACACCATGCTGGTAGACGTGAGGGACTACACGGACATGGCGATTTTGGGCGCTACCCGGGACGACGCGGCGGGGGAGTGCTTTGACAAGGTGGCGCGGGTGCTGGGCCCGACGCGCCGCTGGACATGTCCTTTTCGGGCCTCAAGACGGCGGTGCTCAATCTGGCCCACAACGCCGCCCAGAAGGGGGAGACGCTGGATCTCCCTGGCCTGGCCGCCTCCTTTGCCGCCGCGGTGAGCGATACCCTGGTGCCCCGCACCATGGAGGCCGCCCGCCGGACGGGCTATGGCAAGGTGGCCGTGGCGGGGGGGTGGCGGCCAACAGCCGCATCCGGGCCGATCTGGAGCGGGCCTGCCGGGCCAGCGGCCACAGGCTCTACCTGCCCGCCCCTGTCTCTGTGCGGGGACAACGGGGGGCCATGATTGGCTGCCAGGCCTACTACGAGTATCAGGCGGGCCGCCGGGGGATCTAGCCCTCAACGCCTATGCCACTCGCTCCATCGAGCAGGGCTGAGAGAAAATGCACCGCCCGGAAACCTTGGTTTCCGGGGCGGTGCATTTTGACAGAGG
>VOFI01002698.1_pt1 | contig 40257 bp, 60 predicted proteins | sample 5384131 | NCBI WGS metagenome assembly VOFI01 (sample SAMN12384728, study PRJNA508395) | human gut metagenome | isolation source: healthy gut H | host: Homo sapiens | reverse complement strand
TCACGCACTCCATCATCTCCACGGGCTGCACGGTCGACTCCGGCGCCATCGTGGAGGACAGCGTTATCATGCCGAACGTCCATATTCATCTATGACAGCTCCCTCGGCGAGCTGACCAACAAACGTACCATCGCCTCTCTGCCCTATGGCGGGCGCTATCGTCAGATCGATTTCTCCTGTCGAACATGACCAACTCCGGCATTCGCCATATCGGTATCATCACGAAGTATAATTATCAGTCCCTTATGAACCACATCGGCTCCGGGCAGGAGTGGGACCTCGAGCTCGGTGAGGCGGCCTGGAATTCCTGTCCCCCTTTGCCCTTGGCCACAACGGCAGCTACCGCGGCAAGCTGGAGGCGCTCAATTCCGCCATGAATTTCCTGAAAATCTCCACGGAGGAATATATCGTTCTGGCCGACAGCGGCGTGCTGTGCGCCATCAATCTCGAAAAGATCGTCGAGGCCCACGCCGCCTCGGGGCGCGGACGTCACCGTCGTGGTGAAGGACGGCATCTGCAACGGGCAGAAGCAGCTCGATCTGGCCGTGAAGGTCGACGCGGATGACCGCGTGACGGACGTGGCAGTCGACTACTGCGCAGGCGAGCAGTATCTTGCCTCCATGGGCCTGTTCGTCATCCGCCGCGAGCTGCTCATGCGTGAGGTCACGGAGGCCGTGGCCCACAACCGCTACCATTTCGAGCGCGACCTTGTCATGCACGGCTTCGCAGAGACCGGCATGAAGGTCAACGCCTACCGCTTTGACGGCGTGGCGCTGTTCAACGAAAGCACGACGGAATTCTTCCACAACAGCCTCGCCCCTCATCCGCCCGGAGATCCCGCCATGGCCTGTTCGCCCGCGAGGACCTGACGATCTACACGAAGGTCCGCGACGAGGTGCCTGCCTACTACGGCGAGCATTCCGAGATCGACGACTGCGTCGTGGCAGACGGCTGCGTGCTCGAGGGCTACCGCCGTCAATTCCGTCCTGTTCCGCAGCGTCAAGCTCGGCGAGGGCGCGTCCGTGCCGCAACAGCGTCATCATGCAGCGCTGCACCATCGGCGAGGGTGCCGATCTGGAGTGCGTCATCATGGATATGGACGTCGTCGTCCGTCCGGGCGCCGTGCTGCGCGGCACCATGGATCATCCGCTGGTGTTCAAGCGGGGGTGAGGTCGTATGAGGATCGCAATGGTCGCCTCCGAGGCTGCCCCGTTCGTCAAAACGGGCGGCCTGGGCGACGTGATGCAGGCGCTTCCCAATGCACTGTCCAAGCTGAAGGGCAAACGAGATCTGCCTGTTCCTGCCGCTACTATAAGCGCATCAAGGAAAACCCCGCCCGATCGAAACGGAGCAGGTCGGCTCGTTCTCCCATGGAGCTGGCGTGGCGCGAGAGTATGTCGGTATCCTGCGTCTGAAGTCCCGCCGCAAAAAGCTGCAGGTCTACTTCATCGACAACGACTACTATTTCGGGGCGCGCAGCACCGTCTACGGCGATTTCGACGACGGTGAGCGCTTCGCCTATTTCTCAAAGGCCGTGATGGCTGCGCTGTACTTCCTCGACTTCAAGCCCGATATCCTGCACTGCCACGACTGGCAGGCGGCCATGACGCCCGTGTACCTGCGCGCGCTGTACCATGACTGGTGCCCGCAGACGAAGCTCGTCTTCACCATCCACAACGTGAGTATCAGGGCTGGGCCGATGCGTCGTTCTTCGACAATATTCTCGGCCTGCCGGATGAATACCGTGCGAGCCTGACGTTCGACGGCGCGATCAACATGATGAAGGGCGCCATCGAGCTTTCGGACATCGTCACGACGGTCTCGAAGTCCTATGCCGAGGAGCTGCGCTATCCGTACTATGCCCACCGCCTCGACGGCGTGCTGCGCAACGCGTGGCTGTGGGGCATCACGAACGGCATCGACACCGACGTCTTTTGACCCCGAGACGGACTGCGCCCTGAGCGCGAACTATTCCGCCGCCGATATGAACGGCAAATGGGTCAACAAGCGCGCCCCATGCGCGAGGATGGGCCTGAGCACCGACACGGACGCTCCTATCCTCGGCATGGTCACGCGCCTGGCCGGGCACAAGGGCATCGACCTGTTGTGCTACATCGGCCAGCGCCTGATGGAGCGCGAGATCCAGCTCGTCATCGTCGGCACGGGCGAAAAGCAGTATGAGTACGCTCTGAGCGCACTGGCCGCCAGTATCCCGGCCGCATCGCCGTCCGGCTTGTAAGCTTTGATTCCGGCGCTCGCCTCCCGCGTCTATGCGGGCTGCGATATGTATCTCATGCCGTCAAAGTCCGAGCCCTGCGGCCTGTCCCAGCTCATCGCCATGCACTACGGCACCGTGCCCATCGTCGACCGCGACGCATGGAACAGGCTGGCCCGCCATGATATGGAGTGTGACTTCAGCTGGCAGGTCCCGGCCAACGAATATATGCAGCTGTACAGCGAATTGCTCTACGGCAAGCAGTAATAAATCATGATTTCAAACGCTGATTCCGGAATTACGGAAAACTTTAGGAGGCCCCATGAACAAGAAGCAAAATTCCAAACAGAAGATCCAGAAGCTTGCGGAGAATGACGCCCGTCCCGAGCGCGCCATTAAGCCCACGGAGCTGCTCAACGACACGCTGCGCCGCATCTTCGGCTGCGAGCTTGCCGACGCCACCCAGAAGCAGGTCTATCGCGCGCTGTGCATCAGCGTCCGCGAGCTGCTGACGGAGAAGAACCGCGTCTTCGGCAACCGCTGCGCCGAAAAGGAGCGCAAGGAAGTTTATTATATGTCGATGGAGTTCCTGGTCGGCACCAGCCTGCGCAATAACCTCTTTAACCTCGGGCTGGAGGCGGAGTTCCGCAAGGCACTGGCCGATGCAGGCTTCGACATCGATGAGATCTATGCCATCGATCCCGACGCCGGCCTTGGAAACGGCGGCCTTGGCCGTCTGGCCTCCTGCTATATGGATGCCGCGACCGGCATGGACTACCCGATGACCGGCTTCTCCATCCGCTATGAATTCGGCATCTTCAAGCAGAAGATCGTCGACGGCTGGCAGATGGAATTCCCGGACAACTGGCTCGAGATGGGCGACGTGTGGCTGCAGGCCCGCGAGGACGATGCCGTCGAGGTCAAGTTCGGCGGCGAGGTCCGCGAGTGGATGGACAACGACCGCTTCAAAGGTCGCACAGGTCGGCTACAGCTCCGTTATGGCCGTGCCGTATGACATGTATATCTCCGGCTATGACAGCGATGCCGCCAACCGCCTTGTCCTGTGGAGCGCCAAGCTGCCGCAGGTTCGATATGGCGGCGTTCTCGCGCGGCGATTATGCGCGGGCGCTCGAGCAGAACACGATGGCGGAGACCATCTCGAAGGTTCTGTATCCGGCAGACGGACCACATTCAGGGCAAGCGCCTGCGCCTGAAGCAGCAGTACCTGCTCGTCTCCGCCTCGCTGCAGAGCATCCTGAAGAAGCACTATAAGAAATACCGCACCTACACGAACCTGCCGGACAAGGTTGCCATTCATATCAACGACACGCACCCGGCGCTCTGTGTGCCGGAGCTGATGCGGCTGCTCATCGACGAGCACGACTTCGGCTGGGACGAGGCGTGGGACATCACCTGCCGCACGCTGTCCTATACCAACCACACCGTTATGGCTGAGGCGCTTGAGCACTGGCAGATCGATCTGTTCCGCGAGCAGCTGCCGCGCGTCTACTCCATCTGTCAGGAGATCAACCGCCGCCTCATCGAGCACCTGTGCGCGGTCTACCCGAACGACTGGGGCAAGATCAACTACATGGCCGTCATCGCGAACAACGAGGTCCGCATGGCGAACCTGTGCCTTGCCGCCTGCCACAAGGTCAACGGCGTTTCCAAGCTGCACACGGACATCCTGCGCAACGGCATCTTCCGCGACTACTGCCAGATCACGCCGGAGCGCTTCCTGAACGTGACGAACGGCATTGCCTATCGCCGTTGGCTGTGCCAGTCCGATCCGCTGCTGACGGATTATCTCAAGCAGCTCATCGGCGGCGACTTCCTGCGCGATGCCCGCGCACTCGAGAAGCTCCTGCCGTATCAGAATGACGAAAAGGTGCTTGCGGACCTCATGGCCATCAAGCGCAAGAACAAGGAGCGCCTCGCCGCTCTCATCGAGAACCAGAACGGCGTGCGCGTCGACCCGGATTCCATTTTCGACATCCAGATCAAGCGCCTGCATGAGTACAAACGCCAGCTGCTCAATATCCTGCATGTTCTGTATCTCTACCGCCAGATCAAGGCCGATCCGCACGGCGATTTCATGCCCCGCACGTTCATCTTCGCGGCCAAGGCCTCCGCGGGCTATATCCGCGCCAAGCAGATCATCAGCCTCATCGTCGCTGCGTCGAAGCTCATCAATAACGACCCGGACGTCAACGACAAGCTGAAGGTCGTCTTCCTCGAGGACTATAAGGTCTCCCCTTGCGGAGATCATCATCCCGGCCGCCGATATCTCTGGAGCAGATCTCCGTCGCCGGCAAGGAGGCCTCGGGTACCGGCAACATGAAGTTCATGATCAACGGCGCCGTGACCATTGGCACGCTCGACGGCGCGAACGTCGAGATCCACGAGCAGGTCGGCGACGAGAACATCTTCCTCTTCGGCATGAAGGCCCATGAGGTCGAGGAGCTGTGGCAGCGCGGCTACCATCCGACGGAATTCGTCACGCCGGAGCTGCAGGCCGTGCTCGACATGCTCACGTCCGGCGTGCTCGGCCAGCGCTTCGACGATCTGGTCGATTCGCTGCTCACGAACCGCTTCGGTACAGCCGACCCTATATGACGCTGGCCGATTTCCAGGATTACGCCCGCGCGCAGCGCGATGTCGCCGCGGTCTATCAGGATAAGCAGCACTTTGCCCGCATGTCCCTCATCAACATCGCCAAGGCCGGCATCTTCTCCTCGGACCGCGCCGTCAAGGAATACGCGGACGAGATCTGGGATCTCGACTGAGATGCGTATCCTGTTTGACAGCCGTCAGACGCAGTACAAGACCCCGTTCGAACGCTCCGGACGGGGGAGTGCTGCGTTCTGCAGATCCGCATCCCGACGGAGGTCGGCGCCTCCGGCGTCCGCCTGATGCTGGAGGACAGCGAGCACGATGTGTGCGCCGAGCTGCCGTTTTCCTTCGTCTCGCGCGGCGAGGACGGCTATGAGCTCTGGCGTCTCTGGAATTCACGCGGCAGGAGACCGGGCTGCATTTTTACTGGTTCCGCATCGACAAGCGCGGCGGCGGCAGCTTCCGCCTGTTCCGGCAGGGGCGTGATACGAATATGGAGGCGGGGGAGAAGTGGCAGCTCAGCGTCATTCCGGCCGATTTTACGGTGCCGGACTTTGCACCGGGGGCCGTAATGTACCAGATCTTCCCCGACCGCTTCGCCCGCAGCGGGAGCAGCGACCTGACCTATAAGCTCCAGCCGTTCTGGGTGCATGAAAGCCCCGACGAGCTGCCGGAGTACCGCCCCGATGCGCAGGGCGAGGTGCGCAACAACGATTTCTTCGGCGGAAATTTCGCGGGCATCCGCGAAAAAGCTGCCGCTATCTGCAGGAGCTGGGCGTCGGCGTTCTCTACCTGAACCCGATCTTCATGGCGTGGTCGAATCTCCGCTATGATACGGCGGACTATCGCCGCCCGGACCCCATGCTCGGCACGGAGGAGGACTTCCCGCACCCTGTGTGACGCTGCCCACGCGCGCGCGGCATGCGCGTCATTCTCGACGGCGTGTTCTCCCACACGGGCAGCAACAGCGTCTATTTTGACGCAAGCATGTGTTTAGCCACGGCGCGTCCGACCCGGAATTCGCCGTACCGCCGCTGGTATCGCTTCCTTCCATTATCCCGACGATTACGAGGCCTGGTGGGGCATCCGCACGCTCCCGTGCGTCGAGGAGCTGGACGAGACGTATCTCAATTATATTATCGAGGATGAGGACTCCGTCATCGCCCACTGGCTGCGCCTCGGGAGCGGATGGCTTCCGGCCCGGCGTCGTCGACGAGCTGCCGGATGAATTTGTTCGCCGCCTGCGCCGCCGGATGCGGCAGATCGATCCGCAGAGCCTGCTGCTCGGCGAGGTCTGGGAGGACGCGTCGAATAAGCGCGCCTACGGCGTTTCCCGCCGCTATTTTGTCGACGGCGAGCTGGATTCTGTCATGAATTACCCGTGGCGCAACGCCATCGTGGCCTTCCTGACGGATGCGGACGACGGCACGGCGCTGGGCGAAAGCCTGATGACGCTGGCGGAGAATTACCCGCCCGAGGTGCTCTCCTGCGTGATGAACCACCTCGGCACGCATGACACGCCGCGCATCCTGACCGTGCTGGGTGAGCCGTTCCGCGGCACGAAGGACGAGCGGGCGCACCGCCGCATGACGCCGGTGCAGCGCAAAGACCGCCCTGATGCGGCTGCGCATGGCGGTCTTCCTGCAGTTTACCCTGCCCGGTATGCCCTGCATCTACTACGGCGACGAGGCCGGGATGGAGGGCTTTGAGGATCCGTTCTGCCGCGTCTGCTATCCGTGGGGGGCACGGGACGAGGAGCTGCGGGCCTATTACCGCATGATGTCCGCCCCTGCGCGGCAGCAGCGAGGCCCTGCGGCGCGGCGACCTGCGCGTGCTGGCCGCCGGAAACGGCCGTATCGCCTTTTTCCCGCTCGATTGGAGGCGAGCGCGTCGTCGTGTGCGTGAACCATTCCATCGGGGAGTGGGTCCTGCCTGCAGGCCGCGTCCGCTTTGCCGAGAGCGCGGCGCCGTCGCCCACGGGCGAGGTCGTCCTGATGCGCGGCGGCTTCTGCCTGCTGGAACCGTCGGATCCCGAAGCGCATATCTCTATAGAGTAGAAATATCTCCCGGCGACACCCCAAACGATACGAAAGGAGCGATCCCATGAAGTTTTCTGAAATACCCTATTCCCGTCCCGACCTGGAAGCCATGAAGGCGAACCTGACGGCCTGCACCGAGGCCTTCCTCGCTGCCGAAAGCGCACAGGAGCAGATCGCGCAGTACGACCGCGTTACGGACCTGTCCGTGGAGTTCAACACAATGGGAAGCCTTGCCAATGCCCGCCATACCATCGACACGCGCGATGCATTCTATGACGCCGAGTCAACGTTCTTCGACGAGAGCTGGCCCCAGCTGAGCGTCTATTTCCAGCGCCTGAACGAGGCCATGCTGGACTCGAAGTTCCGCCCGGAGCTGGAGGCCCACTACGGCAGCCTGCTGTTCCTGAAGCTTGAGATCAGCCGCCGCAGCTTCAAGCCGGAGCTTGTGGAGCTTTGCAGGAGGAAAACCGCCTGACGTCCCGCTATCAGAAGCTCTATGCCAACATGACCGTGGAATTTGACGGCAAGACCATGCCCATGCCGATGCTCGGCAAGTACAAGGTCAGCGCCGACCGTGCCGTACGCCGCGCCGCTTACGAGGCCGAGGGCAAGGTCTTTGATGCAAACCGCGCGGAGCTGGACGAGATCTATGACAAGCTGTCCACAACCGCAATGCGCAGGGCCGCATGCTTGGCTATCCGAACTTCATTCAGCTCGGCTATGACCGCCTCGGCCGCAACTGCTATGGACAGAAGGAGCTGGCGGCCTTCCGCGACCAGATCGCAAACGATCTTGTCCCCGTCATTGCGGAGGTCAAGGAGGCCCAGCGCAAGCGCATCGGCGTCGACCGCCTGTACATTTACGACGACAAGTTCCGCTTCCCGGACGGCAACCCAACCCCGGAGGGCACGGCGGACCTCGCCGCAGGCCGCAGAATGTGAGGAGCTCAGCCCGGAGACGAAGGAATTCATCGACTTCCTCTACGACAACAACGAGCTGCTCGACGTGCTTTCCCGCGAGGGCCCCCCGGCGGCTACTGTACGATGTTTGAAAAATACAAGGCTCCGTTTATCTTCTCCGAACTTTAACGGCACAGCCGGAGACGTCGATGTGCTGACCCACGAGGCCGGTCACGCCTTCGCATTTTACCGCGCAATGAACAGCGATATCTACCCGGACCTGCGCGAACCGACCATCGAGGCCTGCGAATGCCACTCCATGAGCATGGAATTTCTGACGCAGGATTATCATAAATATTTCTTCGGCGCGCAAACGGCAAAATACGAGCTTGCCCACTGTGAAGACAGCCTCGATTTTATCCCCCATGGCTGCATGGTGGATGAATTCCAGCATTTGATGTATGAAAATGAGGACCTGACGCCGGATGAGCGGCACGGCGTGTGGGAGAAGCTCGAGAAGAAGTACCGCCCCTGGCTGAGCATGGACGGCCTGCCCTTCTACGGCCGCTACGCCCACTGGCAGTGGAAACCGCACATTTATCTCAATCCGCTGTACTATATTGATTATTGTATGGCAGGTACGGTCGCGTTCCAGGTCTGGACGCTCTCTCTGCAGGACCGCAAGGCAGCGTGGGAGAAATATCTGGCCTTTGTCGACCAGGCGGGAACAAAGACGTTCGCCGATTTGTGCCAAAGCGTCGGCCTGCGTATACCGTACGAGGACGGCTGCATCCGCGAGATCGGCTCCGGTATCCGCGACTGGCTCAAGGCGCATGCCCCGGTGGAGGCCTGAAATGTTTTTGCACGGTTCCGCTTGCGGTGGATGACAGAAAGCGTGATTTTCGGCAGGTCGTGTCAGAATGCGCGTATCTTGTGAACATTTCATGAAATCAAAAAATTATCCACCAGTCTGCTATAAAAATTCACAGAAGATTTTCAAAGGGAAAAAATTCGTTCTTTTTTTGTTGATTCTGCAAGGGGAATTGTGCTATAGTATTACTAAACTTTTCAGAAAGCATCAGGGGTTGTCCGCTGCATGCGGACACAAGTGCTTGCTCGATATTATCTGTGAATATCACAGCATAATATACAAATTTTTGTAGGAGGTAACGCAATGAAAAGAATCTTCTCAAGCTTCTGACTCTGGTTCTCGCTCTGGTCATGGTTGTCACCGTGTTCGCCGGCTGCAAGAAGGCAGACGAAGAAACCGATGCCCCACGCAGGGCAGCGAAGAGACTCCCACTGAGACGCAGGAGCAGCCGGCTGACGAGTACAAGCCGTCCGCTGCGCAGCTCCTGAACGGCAAGGAGGGGCAAAGGATTACACCGAGCTGTACGATGAGATCGGCGACAAGGTCACGATCGACGACGTGCAGGAGGATCCGACCACCGGTCTGGCCTACGTCGAGTACGAGGGCAAGACCTATGAGCTCGGCATGGACTTCCTGTCCATGGCAATGGTCTACAAGACCGCTGTTCCCGAGAACTCCCAGTACGAGACCGAAGACGACGTCTACGCCGCCTGGTGGAAGTACTACATGACCCGTTGGAACTATCTCCTCCCGGAGATCCCCCTCTACAGCAACGAGTACTACGATGTTTACAACGCACAGATCAAAGGGCGTTGACGAGCATCCGACGAACCCGTACTGGGGCCCGGCAAAGGCTCTGATCGACTGGACGAGTGAGAAGACCGACAAAAGACATCATCATCGGCAACACCACCGACCTGTCCGGCAAGTTCCGTTATTCCAACTTCGGCGGCTCCAACCCCGGCGCTTTCCGACCTTGACGTTGACAACCCCTTATCAACGGCATGGAGACTGTCGCCACCACCAAGGAAGGCGGCTTCGAGGTCAACAAGACGGTCGTCAAGCAGCTTGATAAGGTTGAGAATGAGGATGGCACCCCTCACCTACACCATCACCCTGAACGATTTGCCTGTTTTTCAGCGACGGCACCCCCCGTCACCGCGAAGAACTATCTGTACTACACCATGGTCTTCTACCCTCGTTGCTTCTGAGGTTGAGGGGCGATGACGCCAGGCCGGGCCTGACGATCGTCGGCTTTGAAGAATTCAACGCTTACGACGGCACCAACGAGGGCGACGGCGTTCCAAGACCTTTTACCGGCCTGCGCCTGTTGGCCGACAACCAGTTCTCCGTCACCGTTAAGCCTGAGTATGCGAACTACTACTATGCCATCAGCTATGCCGGCTTCTCCCCCGTTCGTCAAGCGAACTGCGGTGCGGCGACTTCGACATCGCTGACGACGGCGAAGGCTGCTACCACCGACGGCTTCTACAACAAGACCGGCGACAGCTTCGACATGGCTGCTCATCTCGTTGCTTCTTCCAACAACACCGACACCACCTTATGTGCTCCGGCCCGTATGTCGGAGTCTCTACGAGACGAGGCCGATAAGTCCGCGATCCTTACGAAGGCGCGAAGCCGACCATCGCGAAGGTCATCTACAAGAAGGTCGTTTTTCCGCTACCCAGCTCGACGATCTGAAGTCCGGCGGCGTTGACGTCCTCATGGGCATCACCGGCGGCGCTGAGACCGACGAGGCTGTCGCTGCCTGCGACAACTCCAACGGCGCTTTCGTTTCTACACCCACTACAGCCGCGCCGGCTACTTTGGGCAAGCTGCAGTTCCGGTAACGACTATGGCCCCGCTCAGTTCACTGCTGTCCGTCAGGCCATCACCTACTGCCTGATCGTGCTTCCTTTGCGAAGACCTTCACCGGCGGCTACGGCGGCATCGTTGACGGCGCTTACTACGCCGGCTCCTGGATGTACAAAGGAAGCTGCTGCCAACGGCATGCTGCTGAACGCGTATGACACCTCTGCCGATACCGCCATCGCAGTCCTCGAGGCTGACGGCTGGATCTACAACAAGGACGGCGAGGCTTACACCGAGGGCGTCCGCTACAAGAAGATCCCGGCTGAGTATGCCGACGAGAACGACAAGACCTACAAGTCCATCGACGGCGCTTATGTGACCACGAAGGTTGGCGACGATTACTACATGCCGCTGGTCCTCAACTGGTACGGCACCACTGATAACCCCTTCTCTGATCTGCTGGTCACCGACTTCGAGCAGGGCACTAACATCGCCGCTGCAGGCTTCGTGATCCAGAAGACCACGGGCGACTTCGCCCGATGCTCGACGAGTTCTATCAGCAGGCTGTGTACGGCTTCTATTCCGGCACCCCGCTGTACAGCTGCTTCAACTATGCAACCGGCTTCACCTCCGCTGCATACGACTACTTTACAACTGGTCCATCGATCCCTCCTTCTATGCGAACAACTCCGTTGCTTATCTGATGGACGAGGCCGATATCTACTGGCTGAGCTAATGGCGGCAGGCCCTTAGGGCCTTCACGGGATGGGGGTTCGCCCCCCGTCCCGTGATTGTGGATTCAAAACCCTGTGTATCACGGCGCACTGTCAAATAACTTCTTTTCACAGTTATCACCTCTCGGCGCGCATGTTTATCCATAGGGTGTATCTGAAAGCCCGCCCCTGTGGTTCAGCCCGGTAAAGTGCCGCATTCTTCCCCGGATCCGTTCTTGCGCAGAAGCGGCTTTTCAGATACACCCTATCCCTCGCGGTTGCGGTCCCGCCGCAGCCTGATCCTGACCCGCGCAGAAACAGATTGCCCCGGCATGGCACCGGGGGCGATTCTTCCACCCCGCGCTGCCAAATCTACTGTCGTGCGGGCGACAGACTGGAGAGTACCTTATGTTCAAATACGTTCTCAAGCGAATCGGCTACATGTTCCTGGTCCTGTTTATCCTGTCGATCGTGATTTTCATGATCTACAACCTGACCCCGAGCAAAACCGCGCCTATACCGATGCGAAGGCTGACCAGGTCGCCATGAAGCAGCAGCTCGCCGGTATGTCCGCAGAGGCACAGGCCAAGTGGTTCGAGGAACGGTACGAAATGTATCAGATCAGCTACGGCACCGAAACCAACAACATGATCCTCCGCTATCTGCGCTGGGTCGGCCTGTATCCCTATGCGGATAACCCCTACACTGGCAAGGAAGGCAAGCTCAATGGCCTCCTGCAGGGCAACTTCGGCTATTCTTATCAGTATAAAAAAAGATGTAGTTAACGTTGTCGCCGCCCGATGAAGAACACGATCTTCATCAACATCTGCTCAACGATTCTGGCGCTGGCGATCACGATTCCGCTTGGTATCGCCTGCGCCGTGCGCAAAACAGCAAATTCGACCGCTTCACACAGGTCTTTACCATCATCGGCTACAGCTTGCCGAGCTTCATTATCTGTATTCTGTTTTATCTGGGTCTTCTGCGCTCTGGCTCGGCTGGTTCCCGGCCAGCGGCATGAAGACACCGGGCAGCAGCTACGAGGGCTTCAAGTGGTTCACCGACCGCATGTACTATCTGGCCCTCCCGCTCATCACCATGACGTTCTGCTCTCTGGGCAGCATGACGCGCTACGTCCGTGCCTCCATGATCGATGCTCTGTCCATGGACTGCATCCGTACCGCGCGCGCCAAGGGCGTCAAGGAAAAGACCGTTATCTATTCTCACGCATGGCGCAACGCCCTGATCCCCATCGTTACGATGATCGTCGGCTGGTTCACCAGCATCTTTGCGGGCTCCCTGATCTTTGAAGACATGTTCGGTCTCAACGGTATGGGCAAGCTCATGATCTCGTCCCTGCGTACCTCCGGACTACGATGTTACGATCCTGATGCAGTTGTTCTATGTCGTCGTCGCGCTGCTCGGCAACCTTGTCATCGACATTGTCTATGGCCTGGTCGACCCGCGCGTGCAGTGGACAAGTAAGGGGAAGAGCATGAGCAACAAGAAGAATTCCTCCGCGAAGCGCTGGCTCGGCCGCCTCTTCTTTGGCGGCAGCAAGGGCCTGCCGATGATATCGAGGCCAAGCGCGCAGCCAAAACGACGTCGAAGAGATTGTCAGCCCGTCAAGCAGATCGTTCGCGGCTTTATGGAGCCGGCCGCCGTCGTGCCCCTTGTGGTCATCGTATTTCCTGCTGGTCTTCATCGGCCCGCTCTTCATGACGACCTCACACTGACACCTATACCGGAAGTCACGCAGGCCAACCTGCCGCCCACGATGTCCATGCTCCCGTCCCGACCGAGCTGAAGAACGACATCAAGATGATCGACAGCTACGGCAGCTTCTCCGTCGGCCTTCCAACGCGGGCAAGGTCTATGTCTGGGGCGCAACGGGCCTCGGCACGACGGGCATTGACATCGCCGATATCCCGGAAGAGGTTCAGAATGAGAAGATTGCCTGGGTCGCTGCCGGTATCGATCACATCGTTGCTGTCGGTGAGAACGGCAAGGTCTACGCCTGGGGCGCAAACAAGCTCGGCCAGTACGGCTACTTTGACCCGGCGGTGAACCCCAACATCGCTCCCGAGCCGGACGAGCGCGGCACCATCGATGCCTCCAACATCAAGAAAAATCACCTGCGGCTATCAGGCCACGGCCATCCTGATGAACGACGGCACCCTGTATATGGGGGCAACAAGAACACCTATCAGAACTTCGACACCGTAGCCACGCTTGACGGCAAGCTCACGGATATCGACTTCACGCTGAACTATGTCGTCGCGGTGACGGACGGCAACCTGTCTACACCGGCAAGCGCGGGCCTGTATGATCAAATGCGCGACAACATGGCTCCGCCACGGTTCCCCTGCGTGAGTTCCTGAACGGCCGCAAGATCACGAGCATCTATGCCACGAGCAAGACGGTCTGCGCCCTGACCGATGACGGCACCGTCGGCTTCGTCGGTGACTTCGATACGAGCAGCAAGGCGATGCCCAAGCTGCATGAGGGCGAGGAGATCGTTAAGATTGTCGGCGGCACCTACCACTACACCGCGCTGACGAGCGAGGGCCGTGTGTTCTCCTGGGGCAGCAATAAATACCTTGGCCAGTGCAAGGTCCCCGACGACGCACAGGGCGCGTCCGACATCTTCGGCGGCGCGTTCCAGAGCTACGCAGTCGATTCCAACCACGAGCTCATGGGCAAGTGGGGCCTGAAGGGCTATCTCTTCGGCACGGATAACTACGGCGCGAACGTTGCCCTGCGTATCATTCAGGGCGGTAAGATGACGATGACCATCGGTGCGATCGCCGTTATCATCTCCACGATCATCGGCATCATCATCGGCTGTATCTCCGGCTATTTCGGCGGCAAGGTCGATATGTTCCTGATGCGCTTCACCGAGATCTTCGGCGCCATCCCGTTCCTGCCGTTCGCCATGATCCTGTCCGCCCTCATGGCGCAGATGGACATCAGCGAGAATGAAAAAGATCTTCATCCTCATGGTCATCCTTGGCCTGCTGAGCTGGACCGGTCTGGCCCGTCTCGTCCGCGGTCAGATCCTCCTCGCCCGCGAGCAGGAGTATGTCACGGCTGCCAAGGCCATGGGTCTGCGCGAGTCCCGCATCGCATTCCGTCATATCCTGCCGAACATTGTCTCGGTCATCTTCGTCACGCTGACGCTCGACTTTGCGACCTGCATGCTGACGGAGTCCACGCTGAGCTACCTCGGCTTCGGCGTCACCTACCCGCGTCCGACATGGGGCAATATGCTCAACGGCGCAAACAACTCCACCGTCATCAAGAACTTCTGGTGGCGCTGGCTGTTCCCGGCGATCTTCCTTGCGATCACCTGTATCTGCATCAACATCGTCGGCGATACGCTCCAGACGTCATGGATCCGAAGTCTGACCGCGATAAATAAGGGAGGGAAGAGATATGGCATTACTTGAATTAAAAGATTTGCATACTTTCTTCCGCACGAAGAAGGGTATTGTCAAGGCGGTCAACGGCGTTTCCTATTCCGTTGAGGCAGGACGCACGCTCGGCGTGGTCGGCGAATCCGGCTCGGGCAAGAGCGTCTCCGCGATGAGCATGCTCCAGCTTCTGGATGGCAACGGCTATATCGACAGCGGCGAGATCCTTTTCGAGGGCCGTGACCTTACGAAGCTCACCGAGAAGGAAATGTATTCCGTCCGCGGCAATGATATTCCGTCATCTTCCAGGAGCCGATGACCAGCCTCAACCCGGTGTTCACCATCGAGCGTCAGGTTTCCGAGCCGTTCATCATCCATCAGGGCATGACGAAGAAGCAGGCTGCCGCAAAGGTCATTGAAATGCTGGCCGATGTCAAGATCCCGAATCCGCACATCGTCGCCAAGCAATACCCGCACCAGCTGTCCGGCGGGATGCGTCAGCGTGTGATGATCGCCATGGCGCTGGCCTGCAAGCCGAAGCTGCTGATCGCCGACGAGCCGACCACGGCGCTGGACGTGACGATTCAGGCGCAGATTTTGAAGCTGATGAACGACCTGAAGGAAGAGCACGGCACCTCGATCATCTTCATCACCCACGACCTCGGTGTTATCCGCCAGATCGCGGACGACGTGGCCGTTATGTACTGCGGTCAGGTCGTGGAGATGGCGCCCGCCGGTACAATCTTCATGGACGCTGAGTTCTCTCATCCCTACACCGAGGGCCTGATGAACTCCATTCCGCGCCTGAGCACCCCGACGCATACGCGTCTGACGCCATTCCCGGCGCAGTGCCGCACCCCTCAAGCTCCCGAAGGGCTGCAAGTTCGCCCCGCGCTGCAAATACGCCACGGAGCGCTGCCTCAATGAGGAGCCCGAGATGATTCACGTCAGCGAGACGCAGCAGGTTCGCTGCTTCTACCCGCGGAAGGAGGACCGGCATGGAAAGAAATAATGTTCTTCTCAAGATCACGGACCTGCGGCAGTATTTCCCGGTCGGCAAAAAGAAGGGCTTGTACGTCAAGGCGAACGACGGCATCAGCCTGAATATCTACGAAGGCGAAACGGTCGGCCTCGTCGGCGAGTCCGGCTGCGGCAAGTCCACGTTCGGACGCACGCTGCTGCAGCTCTACCGTCAGACCGACGGCAAGACGATGTACTATGGCGCGTCCCGTGATGAGCTGGCCCCGGTTTACGAAAAAAGACCATCCGCCATCGCCCCACGGCCGCGAAAAGCTGGCCGCGCTCGAAAAGAAGCGCGACGAGATGCAGAAGGCCTATGATGCTGCCGATGAGCAGAAGCGCCTGCACATGCACAACGATCCTCACGGCTGCGAAGAAGGCGGTCAATGATGCCTATCTGAACATCGTGAATGTCATCGGCGGCTTTATCACCGCCAAGGACCTCGGCCCTGTCATGAAGATCTTCCTGGAGCGCCATGACCGCTGCTGTGACCTGCAAAGGCCATCGAGAAGCGCGCCCCCGTCAAGCTCAACTATGACGAGGAGGCCTTCAAGCTCTCGAAGCTCAAAGCGGGCGAACGAGAGGCATGACAGCCGCAAGGGCAAGCTTGACAAGCTGGCTGAGAAGGTCGCCGCGCATGACAAAAGCTCGTCGAGGCCGCCCGCGCCGAGATTGGCAAAGGTCGACGCCCGCTCGACGCCCATGCGCGCGAAGTACGCCGCCGATCCCGAGTTCCAGAAGCACGAGGCCCTGCTCGATAACGGCATCGACCTTGCGCGCCTGACCTATCCGGAGGTCCGTACCCTGCGCCGCCAGATGCAGTATATCTTCCAGGATCCGTATTCCAGCCTGAACCCGCGCATGACGGTGGGCAACATCATCGGCGAGGGTCTGCTGGCGCACAAGTACTGCAAGAAGGCCAACGAGCGCATGCATGAGGAGATTCTCCAGACCATGGAGGACTGCGGCCTGGCTCCCTATTTCCTGCACCGTTAGCCGCATCATTTCTCCGGCGGTCAGCGCCAGCGCATCGGCATTGCCCGCAGCCTGGCGGTGAAGCCGAAGTTCGTCGTCTGCGACGAGGCGGTTTCCGCGCTGGACGTGTCCATCCAGAGCCAGATCATCAACCTGCTGCAGGATCTGAAGGAGCAGCAGCACCTGACCTACCTGTTCATCACGCACGACCTTTCCGTCGTCAAATACATCTCCGACCGCATCGGCGTGATGTATCTGGGCAATCTCGTCGAGCTTGCCGACTCACAGGAGATCTTCGACCACCCGATGCATCCGTATACCGAGGCTCTGCTCGAATCCATCCCGACGACGGAGGAGAAGCGTGACCTGGCGGTGCTCGAGGGCGATATTCCCAGCCCGGTCAACCCGCCGCAGGGCTGCAAATTCCACACGCGCTGCAAGTACTGCACCGAGATCTGCACCCACGTCGTCCCTGACTGGGAGGAGGTCACGCCGAACCACTTTTTGTAGCCTGCCACCACAAGCTGCACACCAATGAGTGAGCGCAAGACGGGCAGTGGGGAGCGTCAGGATGCCGAGCAGCCTGAGGCCGCCGAGCAGAACGAGCCGCAGGGAAGAACACTGAAGTTTCCGGAGCTGCCGGAGCGCCGCAGTCTGATGGGCGGCGTGATGTTCCGCAAAAAAGCTCGCCCGGGCCCGCGCCTTCCAGAAGGAGCGCAGCGGTGAGTCCGAGGAAGCGCCGGAGGAGGGCATCCCGCTGGAAAAGCACGATGTCTCCACGATGATCTTCAGCGCTCTGTTTACGTTTGTTCCGATCTGTCTGGGCATTCTGCTGCTGATGGGCTTCCTGCTCCTACTGATCTTCCGCGCCCTCTGATCCAAAATTCAACAAACCGCTGCAAAATGTGCTCCATTTTGCAGCGGTTTTTTGCGCATTTGCGGCCGTTTGCAGGTTGACACACGGCTGGAATTACGCTTTAATAATGTATGAACGCACAGAAATGAGGAAACAGACTGCAGCCTGCAGAAAAAAAAAGAGCCGGAAGGACATTTTTCAACAAGCTGAAATACCCTAGAAAGAGAGGGAAACCATGAAACAACAGACCCGTTTTTATGTCAGCCGGAAAACCTGCTGACCTGGATCGCCGCGGCCCTGTCGCTGGCTTCCATCGTTCTGCAGATCCTCGCGCTCTGCCTCGGCGAGGGAGCCGTGATCAGCGCCGTGAACATCTGGTTCCAGAAGGTCCTGCCGATGGCGGTGAGCCTCGGCTTTGCGCTCCAGCTCGTGCTGGAAGGGGAGACGCGGTTCTATCGCACGTCGAAGCCCATTTTCTGGGCCTGCGTCTACTTCGGACAGGCGGCGCTCGACCTGCACCTGCACGGCGGCTACGCCCTGTTTGGCTATATGCGCTATGTCGTGATGTGCTGGATCCTGTACCTGCTGCTCTACCTGATCTATCGCCTGACCATCACCGGCAAGATCCCAGTGTCCCTATCCGCTGCTGTTCACGCTGCTGGTCCCGCTGGCCATCCTCATCTATGATCTGGCGATGGCCGGCTGCACGATCCCCGTGTGGTACCGCCTTGTCAAGATCTCCAACATCGCCATGGCCGGCAGCGCCGTCGTCGCCGTGCTCGCGATGCGGCCGTTCACGGACGGGGCTTACCACCCGACGTGGGGCGACCGCAAGGACGGCCGTCTTATCCGTACGCTCAGCCCGATGAACATTGTCGCGGGCTACATCATGCCCACGCGCAACGATGCCTGCAACTCCATCCAGACGACGTTCGAAATTTCGAAGGTCGAGCGCTACATCCGCCAGAAGCGCGCGGAGGGCATGGAGTCCTTCGGCCTGACGCATGTGCTGCTTGCGGCCTATGTCCGCTGCATCGCAAAGTACCCCGGCGTGAACCGCTTCTTCTCCGGCCAGCGTGTCTATCAGCGCGATGACGATGTCCAGTTCACCATGACCATCAAGAAAGACATGCGCACGGACGGCGAGGGAGACGACCATCAAGCTCCACCTCTGCTGGCCAGTATGCCGCGCCTCCTGCTGAAGTTTGTTGTCTGGTTCCTGAAGACGCTGGACTACTTCGGCCTGCTGCCGACGTTTCTGACGGACCTCAGCCCCCTTCCATGGCACGGTCATTTTCACGTCCATGGGCTCGCTTGGCATTCCGCCCATCGTCCACCACCTCTATAACTTCGGCAACCTTCCCGTCTTCGTCGCCTTTGGCCGCAAGTACCGCAAGGTCGAGCTCGATCTGCAGGGCAAGCCCGTGACGCGCCGCTATGTCGACTTCGTCATGAATACGGACGAGCGCATCGTCGACGGCTTCTATTACGCGACGGTCATGAAGTACTTCAAAGCTCCTGCGCGAGCCGGAGCAGCTCGATCTTCCGCCCGAGGAAGTCCTGCGCGATATTCCCTGAACCCAAATATCCAAAGCTCCTGCGTGTGCACTGCATGCGCAGGAGCTTTTTACGTCTCCGTGTCGCGGACAGCTGTCTGCCTGTGGCTGAAATGAGGGCGAAATGTAATACTGATTCCTGATTAAAACATTTAATCAGGAATCCCGTATTCTACGCACACACTCGCATCGTGCTGACGCACGCTGCGCCGTCTCATGCAGAATCTGACGCGCCCTCGGCGCTATAAAAAGCTTTTAAAGCTTTTATCAGATTCTAGTATAAAGCGAATATACGCGAAAGTGTAAGAATATTTGTGAAAGAAAACAGAGTGATCAGCACTCCAGAATGGAACAATTATGATTAGCTGGCAAATAAGGACATTTAATATGGATATTCCACGACAGAAAAACAGAAAGTCAGGCAAATTTTTCCTTGCATTTCCATACAGCCTGTGGCATAATTAGAGTCGCAGTTCATTACGCGTTAGCGGAGCAAAGCGCTAACGAGCAAAAAGGAAAGGATGGGATATGCAATGCGCAAAAACTGACTGCGCTGCTGCTGGCCTGCCTGCTGCTGGTTTGCCTGGTCCTGCCGGTGTCCGCTGCGGACGCTCCGGCGCTCTTCGGCACGGCCAATGCAGCGGACGGCACGGTCACAGTCACACTCAGTCTTCGCGGCGGCAGCGCCGTGCGCAGCAGGAGCCTTCACGCTCAGCTACGACAGCTCGCTGACGCTCAGCAAGACCGAAAAGGGTCTGCCGCTTGCAGTGGCAAACACAAAGGGAGAAGGGAAAGGTCGTCTGCAATTGGGTCGGCGGCGCAGCCGAGGCCGATCAGGCCGTGCTGACGCGCTGACGTTCACGAACGCAGCGACGAAGAGCTATACCTTCAAGGTGTCCGGCGCCAAGGTGACGGACAAGAACTATGAGACGACGAAGATCGCTGACTTCCCGATCAGGATCTATGTGGCCTGCAACGGTAAAGAACTGCCCGTCCAAGAGCTACAAGGATGTCGATCAGACGCAGTGGTATCACAATGCTGTGGACTATGTCCTCGGCAATGACCTGATGAAGGGCACGGGCAAGACGACGTTCCCCGGATGCCACTCTGACGCGCGGCATGGTCGTCACGGTCCTCGGCCGCATGGCCGGTGTGAAGACGTCCGACTATACCGGAACGAGCTTCTCCGATGTCAAGGCCGGCAGCTGGTATGCGCCCTATGTGCAGTGGGCCAGCAAGCAGGGGGCCTCGTCAAGGGCTATGAAGACGGCACGTTTAAGCCGGAGCAGGGGCGACCCGCGAGGAGATGGTCACCATGCTGTTCCGCTGCTGGCAGAGCGAGGCAACACCTATAAGCCCCGGATGTCACCGCGCTCAATGCATACAAGGATTCCAAAGGTCTCGAGCTGGGCGCTTCCCGCCATGCGCTGGGCTGCTGCTAACGGCGTCGTCAACGGCGTCGGCGACAGCATGCTGGAGCCGCAGGGCCAGGCAACGCGCGCACAGTTTGCGAAGATCATCATGGTCTACCTTGAGAATCTCGCATGAAAGGAGCGCAGGATAGAAGAATGAAGCACTGGAATCTGAAACGGGTCCTTTCGCTGCTGCTGGTCGTGCATGGTCACCGGCCTGCTGTCCGGCGTCTCCCGCCATGGCGGAGGATCAGACCGCGAATTATCATGAGATCTCCACCGACGGCCTGAAGCTTGCAACGGAAGACAATGCCGCTGCGGACGAGACCGAAACGGAAGAGGCTCCCTATGCCGACACCGATGTCGTGCGTGTGTTCGTCGTGCTGGAGGACAAGCCCGTCCTGCAGCAGGGCTACGCTACCCGCGGCATCGCCGGCAATGCTGCCGCCATGGCAGCCTCCAAGGCGCTCGAAGCCAAGCAGGCGGCGCTGGCCGCAGAGATCTCTGCGAATGTGCTGTCCGGCGAGACGCTGAACGTTCACTGGAACCTGACGCTGGCCGCCAACGCCATGTCCGTCGACCTGCCCTATGGCAAGATGGACGAGGTCGAAGCGCTGAAGGGCGTTAAGAGTGTCATGCTCGTTCCGCAGTACAGCATCGATCCGCGCGAGCAGGCCGATCTCAACACCATTTCCTCCGGCAATATGATCGGCAGCTACAACGCCTGGCTCGAGGGCTATACCGGTGCGGGCAGCCGCATCGCCATTGTCGATACCGGCCTGGATTCAGACCATCCGTCGTTCAACAGCGCTGCGTTCGATTACAGCCTGCTGGTTACCTCGACGAAGAACGGCAAGCAGATCGCGGATTATGATCTGCTGACCGCCGCGAAGATCAACGAGGTCCTGCCGCAGCTGCATGCCGCAGAGCGCTATGAGGGCCTGACCGGCAATGCTCTGTATGTCAGCAGCAAGATCGCCTTCGGCTTCAACTATATTGACGCCACTCTCGACATCACGCATGACAACGATCAGCAGGGCGACCACGGCACGCACGTTGCCGGTATCGCCACGGCCAACCGCTATGTGGAAAATGCGGACGGCACCTACACCTACGCGACAACGGCGTCGTCGGTGTTGCGCCCGATGCGCAGGTCGTCGTTATGAAGGTGTTCGGCAAGAACGGCGGCGCCTATGCCGATGACTACATCGCCGCCATCGAGGATGCCATCGTTCTGGACTGCGACAGCGTCAACCTGTCCCTGGCTCCGCAGCGGTCGGCTTCACGACCCCCCGGCGAGGCGTAACTTCGACAATGTCATGGATTCTCTGGACGAGACGGATACCGTCGTTTGCATGTCTGCCGGTAACTCCGGAAACTGGGCAGAGGACTCCCGTCAACGGCCTGCTGTTTGCCGAGGATTCCAACACCGGCCGCGTCGGCTCCCCGGCGCCTATGAGAATTCTCTGGCCGTCGCCAGTGCCGACAACATCGCCAACACCGCGGAGTATTTTACGGTCAACGGCGCGAACTACACCTACGCCGACGGCGCAGGCAAGACGTTCACCGGCGGCGCGACCTGCAAGAGCGCAGCCTTTACGACGCTCGATAAGTCCGAGGACAAGAGCGGCACGGAGTATGACTTCGTGTTCATCGGCGACCCGACCGACCCGGACGACACCGCAAAGTACGGCGGCAAGAAGTCCGACTTTGCGAACACGGCCGGTAAGATCGTCCTTGTCTCCCGCGGCAACGGCGTTGCCTTCACCGATAAGCAGATCAATGCGGATGCCGCGAAGGCTGCCGCCATTATCGTCTATAACAATGTTGACGGCTTCGAAGCCATCTATGCGGCCTGCACGAAGAAGCTCCCGTTCATCACGATCCGCCTTGACCAGATGAAGGCGATCCTCGCCTCGGCCACGCAGGACGAAAACGGCGTCTGGGGCGGCAAGCTGACCGTCCACGGCAGCGGCGTCTACACCGACATGAACGCCACCGGCGGCGTTATCACCATGAGCTCCTTCAGCTCTGGGGCGTACCCGGCGATCTGTCTCTGAAGCCCGAGATCACCGCCCCCGGCGGCAACATCTATTCCACGCGCACGGACGGCACCTACGGCCTGATGAGCGGCACGTCCATGGCGTCTCCGTCTGCTGCCGGTCAGGCAGCCGTTGTCGCGCAGTACATCCGTGAGAACGGCTTGCGGAAAAGGCCGGCCTGACGGCCCGCGCTCTGGCGCAGAGCCTGATGATGGGCACGGCCGTTCCCATTATGGACCCGATTCCGACGTGGAGTACTCCCCCGAGAAGACAGGGCTCCGGCCTTGGCAACGTGGAGAACGCCGTGAACAGCCCCGCCTATGTGACCATTGACGGCAATGACGACGGCAAGGTCAAGGTGGAGTTCGGCGACGACCCCGCCCGCACCGGTACCTACAGCTTCTCGTTCCATGTCAACAACCTGACGGACGAGTCCGTCTCCTACAGGCTCAGCGCCAGTGTGCTTGCGCCGGAAACAGTCACGGATGAAGAGTCCGGCACGAAGTTCATCGCCATGAACGATGTTGCAGTCGGCGCAAATGCGGTCTTCACGACCGATGCGGCGGGCTACGACCTCAACGGAGACGGCAAGCTCGACGACGGCGACGTCATGGCGATCCTGAACCATGCCACCGGACTGGAGCTGCTTGCAGACGCTTCTCTGGCCGACCTGAACGGCGACGGCACTGCCGACGAGGTCGATGCGCAGATCCTTAACGACATTCTCGAGGGCGGCTCCTATGAGGGCAAGACGCTTGAGAGCCTGCAGAGCAACGACGTCGTGACCGTCCCGGCCAACGGCAGTGTGCAGGTCAAGGCAACCCTGAGCCTGAACGAGGAAGGCAAGCAGTATATGGAGGAGAACTTTCCAATGGCAACTACCTCGAGGGTTATGTCTACCTGAATGCCGAGACCGATGCCGAGGGCAAGCTTGGCGTCAGCCAGTCCATCCCGTTCCTGGCCTTCTGGGGCAACTGGACGGATTCCTCCATGTTCGATACCAGCGTCTATGCCGAGGATCTCTTCAACGAGATGCCGCACAAGTACCTGAATATCGCGCGGGGAGAACTACTACAATGTGAAGAAGGCGGGCAGCGGCAACACCTTCAACCTCGGTGTGAACCTCTACGCCAACGATGATGCGTTCCTTGCTGACCGCACGGCAGTCCGCGCGGGCGATACGCTCATGACCATAAACTACAACCTGATCCGCAATGCGCAGGACGTCAGCTACGTCATCCGCAATGCAGAGACCGGCGAGGTTTATTTCAGCAAGGACTACGGCAAGCAGTCCGGCGCCTTCTACTATACGAACGGCGGCTCCTGGGCCTACACCTCGACGACGAAGGGCATCAGCTGGCGCTTCACCGACAACGAGGGCAATGCGCTCCCGAACAACACGAAGCTCGAGCTCGTCCTGACTGCCGTGTACCGAGTACTACACCGCCGACGAGAACGGCAATTATACCGGCCTCGGCAAGGGTGCAGCGTGGGAGACGCTCGTTACCGTCGATAACGAGGCACCGGCCGTCACCCAGATGTTCTTCTCCAGCGATCCTGCGGGCCGCAAGCTCATCAACATCGCGGCGCAGGATAACCAGTACATCTCTGCCATCCAGTTCCTCACGACGGACGGCAAGCTTATCGGAACGCTCTCTCGAACCAGCAGACGGCAAACGAGGCACTGAGCCTTTCGGTCAACGTTGCTTCCATGAAGCAGGACAAGGTCGTTGTTGCGGTCGTGGACTATGCGGGCAACGCAAGAGCCTATGAGCTCGAGCTTGGCCTCGGCGGCGACGACGGCGACGAAGAGCCCCAGTGGAGCTCAATGGCTTCTTCGCCTTCAACTCGACGAACAACACCTGGGCGCGCTTTGAGCCGGATACGGCCAAGACCCCGGAGACTGCAGCAGAGGCCGATGTCCAGTTCGCTTCTGCAGAGTATGTCAACGGCTACACCGTGGCCTGCACGACGGATGGCTATCTGTACGTTATGCAGCACGGCAAGTTCGAGCCGACGCCCGTGTGTTACCTGAACGCCATTCTGATCGACATGGCTTATAACAAGGCCGACGGCAAGCTTGTACGCCATGGCGGTCCTCAATGACGAGAACGGCGAGCCGCAGTACGGCAAGCTCGTCACCGTCGACATGTTCACTGGCGAGGCTGACCGAGATCGGCTCGATCACGAGCGACATGATGCCCCTCGTCCCGCGACGGCGAAGTGCCGCAGGTGCTGGCCATCAGCGACGACGGTACGTTCTATGTCATCAACGCCCACGCGCAACACCTACCTCTACAGCTTCCGTCTGACTGAGGACGGCAAGATCGGCGAGCTGACGAAAGTCGGCAAGACCGGCTTCAAGGCAAACTATCTGCAGTCCATGGCCTTTTGACCACTCTACCGGCGAGCTCTTACTGCACAGTTCGTGCGGAGCCTCCAGCTGGGCACGTCCGACCTACAAGCTCGTGAAGCTGGACCTCGAGACCGGCGTCGGCACGGCACTCTCCGATCTGCCCGGCGAAATGACCGGCCTGTATATCGTTCGCCAGCCAGGGCGGCTCCACCGGCAAGACCGACAAGCCTGAGAAGGTCCAGCTCACCACGACGAGCGCGCCACGCTCTACAGCGGCAACAAGACCGCCCTCGAGGCCTTCGTGACCCCGTGGAACCTGACCGACCGCTCCATCGTCTGGTCCTCCTCCGATGAGAAGATCGCCACCGTCGATGCAAACGGCGTTGTCACTGCAGTCAGCGAGGGCACGGCAGTCATCACCGCCGCCTCTAAGCTCGACGGCACCGTCAAGGCCGAGTGCACCATCACGGTCATGCAGAACAACACGACGCTGACCGGCATCGTTCACAATGCAGACGGCCAGAGCTTTGTTGCCGACATCGATGTCGACTCTGCAAACTACAAGTACCTCACCGGTGCACTGGAGCAGGGATTACTACTCCCGTCGTTCAGACGGGCGATACGCTGCTGGCCTCCGGCGACGGCAACCTCTACAGCCTTGATGCCGAAAACGGCTACGCAGCCAAGGAGCTGTGCTACACCGGCGACCTGTTTATGTCCGATATGGCCTACATCCCGAACCTTGACCTCACGCTCGGCACCTATGGTTACTACCTGATGCTCGTCGATCCGGACCACCGAGAACGGCTACCGCGGCCTATGGAATCTGCAACTGCCATTGCGGGCATTGCCTATGCGGGCCATGACAGCACCTACAACTACTTCTATATGCTGTCTCGCCTCCGGCACGATCCACCTCATCGGCATCGCTCCGAACGGTGACGGCTACACGCTGAGCCTCCTGCACACCCATCGTAACGGACAAGTCCCTTGCTATTACGGGCCAGCATAATGTATCAGTCCCTGTACTATGATATGAAACCGGCTGGATCTACTGGGCACGCTTCAACGGCGAGGACTCCTCCAGCATCATCGCGATCAACGAGGAGACCGAGGAGGCCGTCCTCCGCGGCACGTTCGACGAGGGCTGCATGGCCCGTTGTCGGCCTGTTCGCTTCCAAGAGCGGCGCGATGGATCTCGACCGCACCGGCGATTTCAACTTCAGCGAGACCTGCACGCTGGCCCAGGCCGAGCTGAGCAGTCAGGACGCCGTGGCGCTCCCCGCCGGGAGCCTCCCCCACGCTGGAGCATTAAGCTCAGAATAGGAGGAGACCATGAATCAACTGATGAACGGGTGCTGTCCGTCCTGCTGGTCGTGTGCCTCCTGTGTTCCGCGCTCCCCTCTGCCTTCGCGGCAGAGGGGCGGCGGGTTCACGGACGTCTCAAAGGACCACTGGGCGTATGACGCCATCACGGAAGCCGTTGCCGCCGGTTACTTCAAGGGCGTGAGCGACACGGCGTTTGATCCCGAGGGCACGCTGACCCGTGCCATGCTTGTGACCGTTCTGGCGCGTGCCGCCGGTGCGGAAACGGACGACAATGCCTCTACCGGCTTCTCCGATGTGGCGGGCACCTGGTACACGGGCGCTGTCGCATGGGCCGCCGAGAACGGCGTTGTGACCGGCGACGGCGACGGTACGCTTCCGACCGCGCTGCCACCCGTCAGGAGACGGCAACCATCTTCCTGCGGCTGCTGAAGCTGCTGAACAAGACCCTCCCGAGACCGAGGAGGTTAAGACCTTCACCGATGCAGCCGACATCGCCGCCTGGGCGGAAGAGGCTGTGGAGACCATGCAGACGGCAGGTGTCCTGACCGGCTATCCGGACGGCAGCTTCCTGCCGCAGAACCCTCTGACCCGCGCTGAGGCCGCTACGCTCCTGTGCCGCTTCCTGAAGGCTGCGGAGGATAAGACCGAGCCCACGGAGCCGACGGAGACCGAACCGACGGACCAGAGCCCACTGAGCCCGAGCCCACCGAACGAGCCCACCGAGCCGAAGGAGCCGATCCACGTCACCTTCGTCTCCGAGCACAGCGCGGCCTATGTCGAAGGCAAGGCCGTCACGGGAGCTGACGCTCCCGGAGAATGTGAACTTTGTCGAGTTTATCGCCCGCGCTGACGAAGGCTATGAGGTCTATGACGTCTCCGCAACGAGCGGCCGTCTGGCGAGCCACGGCAGCAACTACATCCCTGGCCGGGCTGACCGAGGACGTCACCGTCACACTGTCTGACGGCCTGATCCAGCATACCGTCACGTTCAATGCCGTCAACGGCACGACACCGGTGCAGGTCAAGGTCCAGCACGGCAGCACGGTCGAAAAGCCCGCCGATCCCGTCAAGACTGACGATACCTTCCTCGGCTGGCACACCGCCAGCGGCGCGGAATGGGATTTCCGCGACTCGGTCACGAACAACAACATGACGCTCTTTGCCTATTGGCTCAACGACACCTATGTCGGCGCGACGGTCTATCTGGACGGTGTCAAGGGCAGCGACTCCAACGACCAGGCCTGTCGGAGGAGACCCCGGTCCGCACGTTTGCTGCGGCTGCGGCTCTCATCTCTCCGAAGGTCACCACTTGGTGTCATCTGGGTCACGCATACCGTGACCGTGCTCGATGAGCAGACGTGGGACCTCAAAGGGCCGCGACTGCATCGTCAAGCGCTCCGTCCTGCACGGGCAACATGATCGCCGTGGACGGCGGCAGCCTGACGCTGTCGAACATCACGATCGACGGCAATGCCGAGGCCTTCTCCGGACTGTCCGCTTCGCTCCCGCGAGCAACACCATCTATCTGCTGAACTATGCGACGATGACGATGAACAACGCCGTTGTCACGAATTGCTTCGGGCGCACAGGGCGGTGCGTTCTATGTGGAAGACTCCACCCTGGTCCTGAACAGCGGCAAGATCTCGAACAACACGTCCAAGTTCACCGGCGGCGCGATCTACCTCAAGTCCAACACGAAGGACGATAAGACCGTCTTCACGATGAATGGCGGCGAGCTGTCCGATAACGTGGGCGGCTCCGTTGCGGGCGTCATCAACGTTATGGGCAGCTATCCTGTGGAAGTGAACCTGCTCGGCGGCGCGGTTGTGAACAACTCCATGTCGACGACGGGCGCGAACATCGCCTGCATCTCTGCCACGAATGACGGCTCTACCGTCGTGCTCGGCGCTGTGAAGTTTGCCGGCAACACGAACAAGAACGGCGAGACGATCAACGCGCTGACCCTTCAACCCACAACGTTACCCTCCTATTCCGACGGAGGATACCGATTTCCAGGACCCGATTTACATCAACAACGCCTATGGGTCCTCCAAGGACGTCGCGATTCGCGTGCCGGAGGGCCTGACCAAGCTGAAGGGCAAGCTCCCCATCCTGCTGGCCAAGGGCGAATTCGTCGGCGCAGCCACCATCTCCGGTGGCACGGGCGAGGGCGCTTATGCCCTGCAGCCGAGCGACATGGAGAAGGTACATGTTGTCAACGGCATCGACGGCGCTTATTACCTCGAGGTCAATGAGAACAACACGGCGGTCTTTGCCGAGGTCAAGACGAACGACATCGTCGTCTACCTCAGCGGCAACGGCAATGACACGAACGACGGCCTGACCGTTAAGACGCCAGTCAAGACATTCGAGAAGGCCAAGGAGATCCTGAAGGCCCGTGTCGATGCCATGGAAACCATCCCCGATGATGCGAACTTTGTCATTTCGCTGGTCTACCGCATTCAGATCACGGAAGACTGCTCGCTGAACTTCAACGAATTCGGCGAGAATGCCAAGCGCTGCATGGTCCGCCGTGATGCTACGAACACCTCCGGCTATATGTTTGACATCAAGGAAGCGAACGTCACCATCGAGAACTTCCGCGTGGACGGCAACAGCAAGTATCTGAAGAGCGGTGTCAATGCCTCCTTCAGTATCGGCTCCGGCGCACAGGTCACTGTGAACGACGGCTTTGAGATCGCCAACATGATCTTCGGCGCAGGCGGCCCGGGTGTTCAATCTCGGCGCAAGCAAGAGAGACCCTGCTGACCATCAACGGCGGCTGGTTCCATGACCTGACCGGCTACAACGGCCTGATCGTCTATGGAAACTGCATGTCTCTGAGCACCTATGTGCCCGCGCGCGCGCTGCGTTGTGAACGACTGCCTTGTTAGAAAATGTCACCGGTTCCTATGGCCTGCTGCATGCCATGAAGTTCGTGACCATCGAGATCAATGGCGGCGGGTTCCGCAATATCACGATGAAAACGACATCGGCTATCTCGCGGCTGTCAACGGCGACGCCACGGCGAGCATCGTTCTGAATCCCGCCTGCAGGCCAGACCGCGGAGCTGAACGGCGATATCTACCTGCTTCCAAGAGCGATGAAGACGGCAACCTCAGCAAGACCTCTGACGGCTATGTGACCATCGGCGGCGCGCTCGACCACGACGTTGTGATCACCGGTAACCTCATGATGTGGGGCACGGTGGTCGCCGCCGGAACGGACGACTACAAGCTGACGCAGGCTGATCTGGCCCACATCAGCACGGACACCGGCGATGTCCTTGTCCTGAAGGAAAAGACGAACACCATCGAGATCGCTAGGACCCGCTGATGTCCCGCACATGAAAATGGCTGCCCGGCGCTTTCGCGGGCAGTTTTTCGTGACCGGATAGCGCCTTGTAGGGGCGAGGCATGCCTCGCCCGGCGACGCACTTCGCAGCCCGTACAAACCGCCGTCAAAATGGTTAACGCCTCCGAATTGTCATTGCGAGGCCCCGAAGGGGCCGTGGCAATCTCGCAGTACACGGACGGATAACGGGGAACCGTCGGCGAAATCGCAGCTGCCTGCCCGAGATTGCCGCGGGATCAACGCCGGTGTATTTTGTCAGTCTCCATGGCGCTCAGGGAGCGCCGCTGCAGACACAATTGTTGCACGCTGTTTTAATGACGGCCTGTACGAACTGTAAGTGCCTTCCCGAGATTGCCACGTCGCTTTGCTCCTCGCAATGACAAATCGGGAGCGTTTGCTTTTTTCATGTTCCCTGTACCGATCGGCAGGTGCCTCACGGGACGTCGAGGACGCCGCTCCCCTACAATGCCTCAGCACACAAAAAGCGGCGCATCCGGTTCGGGATGCGCCGCATGGGAGACGATATTCAGGAAAGGTCCTTGCCGAGGTCGCAGGTATACAGCCAGCGGATGGCATCACCGTCCTGCACGGTACAGTCCGATGCGCCGTAATTCGGGAAAACGCCGTTCACGGCAAACATCCAGCCGGAGCGCGCCGCAGTCCTTCTCGTAGAGGTTGCCGAGCCCCTCAATGTAGGTGGTCTGGTACAGGGGCGAGACGGAATACCCATCTGGATATTGTAGTCGCTCACCACGCGCTGCAGGACGGAAAACACGGTGTCGCCCTCCTGCAGCTCGACCGTCACGGTACCGAGGATGATGCCGTTCGACGGGACGATGGAACGCTTGGCCTCTGAGAGCTTGTCCCAGTTGTCCAGGACCGTCGTGCAGGAGATGGAGACCGTGCACGAAGGGAGCGGCAGGCTCCGTCGCGGGCGGCTCCGTCGGGGCCTCCGTGGCAGGCTGCGTCGCGGCGGTCGGGGCTTCTGTGGCCTTTGTGGCCTCCCGTAGACGCTTCGGTCGGAGCTTCTGTGGCTTCTGTCGGGGCAGCTGTGGGCTCCTCTGCAGGGAGCGGCTGTTTCCACGGCGGCTCCGTGACGTCCCCCAGCGTCTCCGTGGCCAGCTGCAGCCCCTCCGTGCCGCCGGTGGGCTGCGTGTCCCCGCCGCCGCCCTGCAGCACAAAGACGAGCGTCAGAACGGCTGTCAGAACGACGCACACCAGCGCGATGAGCTGCCAGCGCTTCCAGGAATGAAACAGCAGGAATGCCGGCCAGTCTGCCGTCCATGCCGTTCAGAATGCCGCGCTCCACGGCCCACGCCAGCGCCGTGCTCGCCCAGTCGGAGCACGTCCCGGCATCCGGAAGGCCGCAAGGCTCTGCGTGCTCCCGGGGCTGCCGGAGGCGCGCCAGAGCATAACGGCGAGCTGCTCGCGCGTGATGCTGTCCATCGGCGCGAAGCGGTTTTTCGCCCACGCCCTGCACAATGCCGCTCTGCTGCGCCCACGAAACGGCCGTGGAGTACCACTGCCCGGCCGGGACGTCGGAAAAACTGCCGCCGTCTGCTGCGGGGCTGCCGGAAGCGCGCCAGAGGATCGTGGCGAGCATGGCACGGTTCAGCGTTCCCTCGGGATCGAAGCAGTCGTTGCCGACGCCATTCATGAGGCCCTGCTCCGTCACTGCGCAGACATAGGGCTGCGCCCAGTGGCGGGCGGTGTCGCGGTAGCGGACGCAGGTGTGCGCGCCGTAGGTCGTGTCCGTCATGGTGTACAGGGCGGGCTGGCCTGCGAGGAAGCGCTCATAGGCCGCGAGGGCGTAGCCCGCCTGCTCTGTGGCCATGTAGTTTGCCGTGCGGTTCGTGTGGCCGAAGGCAAGGCCGGTTTCCGTCTGCACGCGGAAGCTCATCAGCGCGCTGACGAGCCACGCGCCGTTCGCACGGACAAAGCGGCTGTCCTTCGCCGGGTCGATGCCGAGGGCACACAGCGCCACAAGGACCTGCGAGATCGATTCCGAGGACGAGGCGCCCCACGCGTCAAAGCTGCCGTCATCCTTCTGCATGCCGCTGAGCACGTTCAGGGCGCGGTCAATGGCCCGCAGAGACGTTTGCCTGCGTGCGGTAGGGCGCGAGGGCTTGCAGCACCATGGCGGTCTGGTCGGGGTCGGCCGTCTTACCGGAATAGTCCCAACCGCCGCCCGGCAGCTCCTGCGCCAGCAGGTAGGCCACGAGGCGCGCGCAGGAGCTCGTGCCGGAGGCTGCGAAGCCGTAGGACACGGAGTCCATGGCAATGAGGGCAAAGGCCGCGCCGTTCACGCCCTGCCAGACGGTCTGGTCGTAGTTTGCAAGCGGGGCCGTCAGGTCATAGCCCGCAAAGTCGCGGGCGTTCTCGCCGCAGGCCGTCAGGGCGAGGATCGTGCGGGAATACTGCGTGTAATAGGATTTATCCAGTACGCCGCCGCAGGCGCGGACTTTTCCGCCAGAGAAGCAAGATAGTCCTGCCGCATGGCGTCCGTCAGATTGCCGCTGCGGGCCAGCTGCAGGATGGACCAATCGCTGTAGGTCCCGGCGGCCTGCATCGCAGCGGTGCAGTAGGCGGAGACGCCGTCCACGGCCTCGGCGACCGTCATGGGAAGGGCCGTGGGCTCCGCCGCCGCAGCGGGAAGCACCAGGCAGGCCAGCATGGCCAGAAGAACCAGCCCGGAGATCAGTTTTTTCATCATGGCTTTTTCCTCCAAGATCCAGAATTTACGCGCCGAGCCAGACCCACAGGATCTTGGCGATCTGGGCGCGGGTCGCGCCGTCGCGCGGACGGAGCCACAGCGTGCCGTCCGAGGCGGGTCGCCCGAGATCAGGCCGCGGCTGACGGCCCACTGCATGGCCTCAACGGCATAGCCGGAGACCGCGTCCGCATCCGGGAAGGAGGAGAGCCGGTCTTCCGTAACGGCCTCGCCGTTGTAGCGGTAGAGAATGGCTGCGATCTGCTCGCGGGTGATGGCGTCCTCCGGGCGAACGTCGCGGCGGACGTGCCCTTGACGACGCCGTTGGCGGCTGCCCAGATGACAGCCTTCGCATACCACGCCTGCGGCGCGACGTCCGCAAACGGATTCGCCAGGCCGGTCACGTCCGGGGAACCGGCGTGGCGGTAGAGGACGGTCACGAGCTGTGCGCGCGTCAGCGTGCCGTTCGGCTCGAATGTCGTGGCGCTCATGCCGTTCATCATGCCCGTTTCCAGCATATAGTCGACCGGCTCATGATACCACTGCGTGACATCGAGGTCAGAGAATGCTGCGGACGGACAGACCTTATTCTGCGGCTGCGTTGTATAGCGGGTCGTCTCGCCGTCCTGCCACGAATAGAGTGCATAGAGCGTGACCATGGCGCGGATGGGGGTGTAGGTGTCCGTGTAGACCGTGCTCACCTGCACGGCGTCGGCCACGGGAGCGTCTGTCCAGCCTGCGAAGACATAGTCGTGCGCATCGGCAAGCGGCTTGCCCTCCCGGGGCGGTGAGCGCCATCTCCTCGCCGACATAGCTGCGCTGCATCGGCTGGGAAGCCCCCTCCGGCGTGGAGAATACGACGGTCGCGGGGATGCGCTGGCGGAACTCCACCACGAGCGTGCAGTCCCCGCGCACGTCGCTGACGGTGAAGACATTGCCGTCCTGGGCGACGGCGGCTGCGCCCTCGGGCTGAAGCGACCAGCCGGGACGGCGGCATTCTCCGCGGGCTTTGCCTCGAACGTCAGGTCATTCAGCGGCACGACCGTGCCGAGGGCCGTGTTGGCCGAGACGGCCGTAACGGTGAATTTCGCCTTGCCGAAGAGCTTGCCAGTCGGAATGGACCTCCTGCAGGGCATCGACCTTTGCCCTTGCCGGGGTAGGCGTCCAGCGCGGAGGAGACGATGGGGAAGGCGCAGTAGTTCCGGCGTGCGCTTTCGATGGTCACTCCGAGCAGTAATCCCACTGTCAATCTCAGTCTTCATCTGCGCAACGGCCTGTGCGACGGTGTCGCCCGCGCGCAGACGGGCAAAGAAGACCTCTTCCCACTTGTAGTCATAGTCGAACGTGACGGACTGGGAATAGCCGTAGAACACGCTCACGCCCTCGGCGCGCAGCGGAGGCGCACAGACCGTCCGTCGCCATGCCGAGGCAGATGGCGCTCCAGATCAGGCTGTCCGGGGCGGACTTTGTCATGTGGTTCGCAATGCAGGTGCCGTCCACGGCGTAGTATTTTTATCGTACCGTAGGAGCCCATGTACTGCGCGTGGTAGGTATTGCCGTCCTGGCATAGTCCTCCGTCGTCAGGCCGGTGCCGGTCTGCAGCAGGAGGTAGGACGTTGTCGCGCCGGAGACAAGGTCCTCCTCATTCCACGGGTTTTCATAGTCCGTGGAGCCGTGGCTGTCGAAGATGACAAGACCGCTCGACTCGACGGCGGCAGCAACGGCGTCGATCGTGGCGCGCGTCGTCTTCAGGACCTGCGAGCTGCCGCCCGTGGCGGCGGCCAGCTTTTTACCTCGTTCTGATACTGCTGCGTGAAGCTGGGGTCCAGACCGTAATACGGCTCGATGAGCGTGATGTCCGCGCTCGTCGTTGTGGACGTCTGCGGCTCGACTGCCTCTGTCTCAACGCTGCTCCCGGCGGCCTTGCGGGCCAGCTCGCGCAGGCGCGGGCTGTAGGCGCACGTCACGCCCGTCGTCGTTTCAAAGCTGAACTGCGCGCCGCGCCACTGCAGCGTGCCGTCCACATAGAGGTCGGAGGCCGTCACGGCTTCCGCAACGGCCTGCGCCGCCGCGAGCGTCCGGTCGGGCCGTCCTGTGCGGACTGCGTCTGCGCCTCCTGCTCCACGGCGTCCAGCTCGGCCCACAGGGCATCGATCGGCGCGTAGTCCGCGTCCGTCAGCGTGCGGGTCTTCGGACCGGCTGCAAAGGCGTTTCCGAACAGGGCCGGCAGCAGTGCCAGCACCAGAAGAAGCGCGAAAAATCGTTTCCAGTTCATATGTATCGGTTCCTTTCCGGTGAGTTACTTCTTATTTTACCATAGAGCCCGGCGATTGTCCATGGATTTTCCTCACAGCACCTGCCCGTTTGCCGCGCCCGTAAAGGCTCCGTGCAGGATGGCAGGCGCACCGCCGACAAACACGGCGTCCATGCCCTCGCTCTCCTGCGCAGGCTGCTCCCAGGTGGCGCGCTCGTGCACGGCGGCGAGGTCGAAAACATTGACATCAGCGTCCATCCCGGCGGCGATGCGTCCCTTGCCCTGTAGGCGTAGAGCCTGCGCCGGAAGGGAGGTCATGCGCTGCGGCCTCCGGCAGCGTCAGGACATGGCGCTCGCGGACGAACGTCTCGAGAATGCGCGTGAATGTCCCGTAGACGCGCGGGTGGGGCAGGCCCTCCGTGGGATAGAGCGAATCGGAGATGACGCTTGCAAACGGCGCGCGCAGGATGCGGCCGATGTCCTCGTCGCAGGTGATGAAGTCGATCATCGTCACGTTGCAGGCCTCCTCTGCCAGCACATGGCACAGGCAGTCGACCGGCTCCAGCCCGAGAAGCCGGGCCGCCTCGGCAAGCGTCTTGCCCGTGAGGGGCTGAAATTCCGCCCGGTGCAGCGTCGTCAGGCGGATGTTGTCCCAGCCGACCATCTGCGCGATGTTGTCAAAATCGCGGCCGTGGGCGATGCGCTCGCGCAGGATATCCCGCTGGGCTGGGTCACGCAGCCGGGCGACTACGGCATCCGTTCCGCCCGCCAGAAAGTCCTGCGGCAGCAGATGCAGAAGCTGCGTCGAGCCTGCACAGTAGGGATAGACGTCGCACGAGACGTCCAGCCCCTTGTCCCGCGCCTGCTGCAGCAGTGTCAGCGCCTCCGGGATGCGGCGGTTCCAGTTGCGCGGGCCCATGGCCTTGAGATGGCTGATGTGCACGGGCGTGCGGAGCAGGCGCGCCGCGCGGGAGCATCTCGCGCAGGGCGTCGCAGACCATGTCGCCCTCCTCGCGCATGTGCACGCAGATGGGAATGCCGCTGCCCTGCAGCGGGGCCAGCGCCCGGCAGGCCGTCCGGCGTGTAGAAGCACTCCGGCGCATAGCCGAGGCCGAGCGAGACGCCGAGGGCCCGTCCGCCAGCGCACGCTCAGACGGCGGTGCAGCTCCGGCAGGGCCTCATCCGCATCGCCCGGCGCATAGCCGCAGGCAGTCCGCGCGCACCGTCCCGCCGCCGACGAGCATGCCGACGTGCAGCGGAAGCGGCCAGGCGCGCAGTGCGTCCAGATAGGCCGCCATGGACTCCGTGGGGATGGCCGGGTCGATGTCGCCCGTGATCGCCCCGAGATAGCGCTGCAGCTCCGCCCGGTGCGCCGCGCCGAACGGCGCAAGCGACAGACCGCAGTTTCCGTTGACAATGGTCGTCAGGCCCTGCCGCAGCTCCGCGCGGCCGAAGCCGGGCGGAAGACGGCGGCATCCCCGTGGCGGTGGATGTCCAGAAAGCCCGGCGTGACATACCGCCCGGCGGCGTCCAGCGTTTTTCGCGGCCTCGCCGCAGGAGCCGACGGCCGCGATTTTTTCCGCTGCGGATGCCGATATCCGCCCGAAACGGCGCGCCGCCGCTTCCGTCGATGACCGTGCCGCCGCGAATGACCCAATCCAGCATGAAAAAAACGCCTCCTTTTTGCTCCCATCATAGCACTTCTGCGGAAAATCAACGCGAACGGTTGATTTTTGTCGAGACGTTGGATATAATAAAGAAAATCCATCTTCGGAGGTAACACCCATGGCAGTCAAAATTGAAAAAGATACCATCATCGGCGACGTGCTCGACCTCGCGCCGGAGACCGCGCCCTGTTCCAGGCTATCGGCATGCATTGCCTGGGCTGCCCGGCCAGCCGCGGCGAGTCCGTTGAGGAGGCCTGCATGGTCCACGGCGTGGATCCCGATGCCTTCCTCGCACAGGTGAACCACTTCATCGAGGCAGTGGAAGCCAATAAGTGATCCAACCAGACCCGCTGCAGTTTATACTTGCAGCGGCCATTTTTTAAGGGAGACTCCCCTGACGAACGGAGAATTGTTATGACACAGAAGGAAAGGATGCTTGCCGGCAGCTCTACCTCGTGGACGAGGAGCTGGCAGCTGAGATGCGCCATACCGTCAGGGGTGCTCCGGCAGTTCAACAGCGAGCCGGAGCCGGAGGCCCGCGCCGCCTCGCTGCGCGGCCTGCTGGGTGGGACGGGGCGCAGCTTCAAGATCGAGCCGCCCTTCCGCCGCGACTACGGCAGCCATATCTATCTGGGCGAAAACTTCTATGCGAATTATGAGCTCATCATCGTGCTGACCAGTGCGACGTCCGCTTCGGCGACAACGTCATGCTCGGGCCGCGCGTGAGCCTGTTCAGCGCGGGCCATCCGCTCGATGCGGACATCCGCAATACCGGACTGGAGTACGGCAAGCCATCACCGTCGGCAGCAACGTCTGGATGGGCGGCTGCGTGACCGTGAACGGCGGCGTGACCATCGGTGACAATGTCATCATCGGCTCCGGCCTGTCGTGACGCACGACATCCCGTCCAACGTCATTGCGGCCGGGGAATCCCCTGCCGCGTGCTGCGCCTGCTGACGGACGCCGACCGCGCCCACTGGCAGCAGGAGGCCGCGCGCGCTGGCGCGCGGAATGCGGCCGGTGAGGCTGCCGGTCTCCCGCGCGGCTGGACTGCTGTGCCGGGCTTGTGCCGCAGGGCGCGCGCGCTGCGGACATCGGCGCGGACCACGGCTATCTCGGCATTTCGCTGCTGCTGAACGGCCGGGCTGAGTTTGTCCACGCCTCGGAGCTGCGCGAGCAGCCGCTCCGCCGCGCCATGGAAAATGCCCTACGCTTCGGCGTGGCGGACCGTATGCGCTTTCTCGCGCCCGACGGGCTGGATGCCGTAGACCCGGACGGGGTCGATACCATCGTCTGCGCCGGGATGGGCGGCGATCTCATCGCGCAGATCCTGGACCGCTGCCGCTGGGTGCGCGACCCGCGCTATACCTTGATCTTACAGCCGCAGTCCTCCGGCAACGACCTGCGCCGCAAGCTGGCCCGGATGGGGCTTTGCCATTGAGCAGGAGCGCCTTGTGCGCGACGGCGGCTTTCTATCAGGCCATGGCTGCGCGGGCTTCGGCAATGCCGCGCCGGTCACGCCGGGGCAGGAGTATGTCTCCGCGGCCTCTGCTCCGTTCCGGCGATCCGCTGCTGCCGGACTATTTTGACAGGCTCATCCCGTCGCTGGAGCGCACCGTCGAGGCCTGCGGCGCGCAGCGAGCCGGAACGCCTGCAATACTACGAAACCGCGCTGCGGGGCGCGAAATGAGGGAGCTTTATGACAACGGTTGCTGATATTCTGGATGTGCTCGAGGCCCTTGCGCCCACCGGCATGAAAATGGACTGGGACAACGTCGGTCTGCTCTGCGGCAGCCGCAAAAAGGAGGTCGAGCAGGTCCTTGTCGCCCTTGACCCGTTCGAGGACGTCTGCGATGAGGCGGTCGAATGGGGCGCGGACGTCATCGTCACACATCACCCGCTCATTTTCCGCCCCGTGGCGAACGTCACGGACGAGACGAGCGTCGGCCGGATCATCGAGCGGCTGTGCTCGGCGGGCATCTGCGCCGTCAACGCGCACACGAACCTCGACTGCGCCCCCGGCGGCGTAAACGACGAGCTGGCCGCCGTGCTGGGCCTGCGCAGCGTCACGGTGCTCAACCCGAGCGGCACGGACGCCCAGGGCCGCCCGTGGGGGGCTGCTGCGCGGCGGCGAGACCGACGAGCACCGCTCCCGGAATTCCTCGCACATGTCAGGCAGTCCCTCGGCTGCCCCGGCCTTCGCTATGTGGACGGCGGAAAGCCCGTCCACCGCGTTGCCGTGGGCGGCGGGAGCTGCGCCGACGGGATGCACGAGGCGCTGGAGGCCGGGTGCGATACGTTCGTCACGGCGGACGTGCGCTATAACCAGTTCTGGGATGCGCACGACCTCGGGCTGAATCTCATCGACGCCGGGCATTTCTACACCGAAAATCCCGTGACACGCGTGCTGGCCGATACCCTGAAGAGAGCCTTCCCGGATATTTCCGTAAAAATCTCCGAAACCCACACCGACTGCATGAAATATGCTTGATTTTTGGCCTGTGGAATGCTAAAATAATCTAGTTATTTACAGATACCACTCTACGAAGGGAAGAAATATTATGTCTGGACATTCCAAGTGGCATAACATTCAGAAGACGAAGGGCGCGCAGGACGCCAAGCGCGCGGCAGCCTTCACGAAGATCGCAAAGGAAATGTATGTTGCGGTGAAGGAAGGCGGCGGCTCGACCGACCCCAGCTATAACTCCCGTCTGGCCACGGTCATCACGAAGGCCAAGGCTGCGAATATGCCGAACGACAACATCAAGCGCGTGCTCGAAAAGGCTGCGAATGCTGGCTCCGGCGATTCCTACGAATCCATCACCTACGAAGGCTACGGCCCGAGCGGCATCGCCGTGATCGTTGAGACCATGACCGACAGCCGCAACCGCACGGCAGGCAACGTCCGCCACCACTTCGACAAGTACGGCGGCAAGATGGGCGCTGCGGGCTGCGTGTCCTGGAACTTCAGCAAGAAGGGCGTCATCGTCATCGACAACGAGGACGGCGACTATGAAGAGGACAACGTTATGATGGACGCCATGGACTGCGGTGCGGACGACTTCGAGGCCGACGGCGACTGCTTCACGATTTACACCGATCCGGACGACTTCAACGCCGTTGCCGATGCGCTGGCCAAGAAGGGCTATACCTTCGTTTCCGCGCAGATTGAGATGGTCCCGGTGAGTATAAGAAGCTCGACAACCCCGATGACATCACAAATATGGAAAAAATGCTCGACATCTTCGAGGACGACGACGACGTCCAGAACGTCTGGCATAACTGGGACCGCGACTGATCCCGGAATAGCCCGCGCGGCAGGACCGACCTGCCGCGCGGCTTCTTTTATGGCAGTAGGGGCGGGGCATGCCCCGCGGCGGCGTACTTGCAGCCCGTACTGGCCGCCATTAAACGGTAACGGCCCCCGAATTGTCATTCCGAGGAGCGAAGCGACGTGGGAATCTCGTGCAGGCAGTTACGATTTCGCCGGGGTCTCCCTGTTATTCAACCGGGTACTGCGAGATTGCACCCCAGGGCACTTCCTCGCGCTGCGCGCTCAGGCGCCACGTCGGCCCTTGGCCTCCTCGCAATGACAAACTTGGGGGGCTTACGCCATAGAATCCATGCCACTGATATTGCAAGTCCGCAAGGCGTTCCTGAGCGCCGCTACAGACGCAATTGGTGCTCACCATTTTATCGGCAGCCTGTGCCGACCGACAGCAGTGCTGGAGCGGCATGCCGCCTCCCCTACAACGCACTGCCGATCCCCGTCTCTTGCAATTTTACGATCAAAACAGCCGCGCTGCGGTTTCTCCCGCAGCACGGCTGTTTGCAACATCTTATTTCACATCGGCATTGATGCCGTGCTCGTCGCAGCAGCAGGTCCATATCGGACGGGATGGAGATCGGCTCGCCGCAGGCCTTGATGGCATTGGCAACGTCCTTCAGGCCGTTTCCGGTCACGACGGACACGACCGTCGCATCCTTCGGCAGGACGCCCTGCTCGCACAGCTTCTTCACGCCGGCCGTGCCGGTCACGCCCGGCGGGCTCGCCGAACACGCCGCAGGTGCGGCCGAGCAGCTTCTGCGCCGCCATGATCTCGGCGTCGGAGACATTCACAACGATGCCGTTCGACTCGCGGATGGCCA
>VOFI01003699.1_pt1 | contig 40284 bp, 46 predicted proteins | sample 5384131 | NCBI WGS metagenome assembly VOFI01 (sample SAMN12384728, study PRJNA508395) | human gut metagenome | isolation source: healthy gut H | host: Homo sapiens | reverse complement strand
AACGCCTCTCTGCGAGAGCGGAAATGTTCAAGCTTTCTTCTGAAGGGATATCCTTTCAAAGAGCCGAGCATGTGACCTTTGCTGTGGCCTGCCTTCCTTTTCTAACTAATGTAGCATCCTTTCACCTCCCAGAGCCCGTGGTTGCTGTTTCAACCAGCTTATCTGCATTCATAGAAAACTACCCCATGCACGCCCCATTATTATATATATATATCTTTTTCTCCGGCTGTCATGAAAAACCCAAATTTTCCCTTTGAAAAGTGAACTTCTATGACACCAGAGACAGTTGTCTAAGCCCGCCCTTTATAGTCCGGTCCAGCCAATGGCTGAAACGTCGCGGCAAAGGACATCGCATCTCCGCTATCCCAGAAGAGGCATCAAAATATGTATCTGCCCAGTCCACCTTGCGATGGCCAGGCTCCATGGGTTCCTGCTGTGGGACAAGGCAGTTGGAGAACTGCTCCCAAACTGAAGCGCCTGGACCGCAACCTGTCTTGTGATGCCGACCAGGTCCGCGATGGGAACCATTAGGCATTACCGCTGCCGCCCGGCCCAGATCCGAGGGGATCGCAGTCGATCACAGATTAACGGCAACGAACATGAAAGCTCGGCACCTCCGAGAATCGATGGAAAGCCAGTTGACGATGGATCCAAAAATCGTCCCTGGGACAGGATCACACCGATGCCATTGGCAATCCAACAATAAACGCCGCATATCACTTTAAGCAGCCATTGATACCCTTCGTGGTCCAGTTGACCATTCCGTTGAGCAGACCACGCCACGCCAGCACAAAGAAGCTGCTGCCACCTGGCATCAGCAAAAGGTCCTAATGAGCCAGATCACGATCACCGCGGCCGCCACCAGCCCCAGAAGGCTGACCAATGCTTCCAGGACATGGAAGCCCGCAAGCCTTTCCACCTTGCTCCCATCAAAATCAGATAACGGACATGCCTTCCTCATAGTTCAAATCTTCAAGGGATCCTCGGATCGCTTTCTCAATAACGCACCTGTGAAGAAATAGCAGATGGCAAAAAAACTGATATTCAGCAGACGCTGACCTCAACCAGAAAAGATGGAAGCCTCCGCAATGGATGCGCCACACCGATGGTAGTTGCATTGGCCCATCCTACACAAAAGCCGGAGAAGCACCATGTGAAGCCAAAACGCGTCGTATCCAAACTGGTTATAGAATGATCCCAATGGGACCAGACAACCGATTGGCAAACACACCCTTACGCCGCCCACAGACATCAGAAGAGCCAACATGGGCGTTGAAGCCTCTATTGAAGCCAGCCGTCCAAAGGCCCGCGTTGAATCAAATTTTTTCAAGTTCAACTCCTGCAACATGATCATGAAGATCAGCTTGGCTGACTTGTAAGCCAGCCATAACTGCCAAGAGAACGCCCACAGGGATCCACTGGAGTACTGTCGATCACAGATACGTCCCCGGCAATGACCTATTCGTGTTCCCCCACCTTTTCTGTTTCTATGGGCGCGGCACGTTTTAGTCGGGTGTTACCCGATCCCGGATTAGTATCGAATATCGCTTTCACCAACGGTCACTATTTGACGGTTAGAGGTATGCGATACGCCGTGGCTATGCTGCACTTCCGGTGCGTGGCACAAACGACCGCTTGGGATGTTCGCTATCTGTTGGGGCTCTCATAGCACCAACTATTCCATACCGACAATTTATCGCACGGGTATACATACGCTGTTAGCCCACCGTCGACCGTTACGGAAACGAGTATGCACCCCTTTGTTCATGGGAGCCACGGCAGGTACAAGCGAAGCTGTGACATTAAACACCCGATAAACAACGGAACGGCCATAGCAACCATTATTTACGTGGAGCAGTGCGTCGCCGATAAGCCTTCCTATTATATAGACATTGCCCGCGACGATTTATTCACCGACCTCATACTCTCGCGGGAAAGCCCGGTACTTCTTTTCCCGAGCCATCGAGCCCGACTCTGGAAAGGGACTTATTAAGCTGGCGGATTCGTACACGAAAAGCCAACTGGCTCGGACGGTATTACTTCTGTATATGCATTCCAGTCCGGTCCGTTCGAAATAGAATCTCCGACCAAAGGAGCCACCGAAGTGTCCGTCACGCCTTCTATCACTTTGGAACAACGCTACAGAATACTACGGAATACCGACTCGAAATAAAACAAATACGACGACTTCCGCCTCTATGGGTAAAGTTCTCGACCAACGATATTTAAGCGAACACATTACCCTCCCGAAGGCGTATTGGTGGGAATGAAATATTACGCACGCGTAACCGCATACGCAGGCTCGACAGAAAGTATCAGTAAAAACGACGAATGACAGAATCGAAAGTACCGTCCATAATGGTCATTCTGGTCCCACGCAGGAGCGACGGTCGAAGCTACACGTCTCTTACAAGTACGTTGGCAGAAGAACCGCTCGCCAGCACCTTCCGTAATGAATTACACACCAACGACCAGTTACCTTCCGATACGAAAAAGACAGACCGTAAACGCATTCACTTACGAAACGGAATTCGACAACCTGACCGACGGCAGCATGGTATCTGCGGGGCCCGCTCGGAATACGGAGGCGAAACGGAATATTGCGATACAATATCCCTTCACTTTCAAAAATTCATCGGGTAAAAACTCTCGAAAAGAGGGGGTAAATGTTACGTCATGTTGCGGGTGAGAATCGCTCCTTCGTCGGGGAAACGACGCACGCCACATAACGGTCGATGTAGCCAACTTATCCGGACAAATTATCGGGCGTTTCGCCGATATGGGAAAATCCGGCAGGAGACCGTATCGAATTGAGCGGGCTTTGGTGTATGGGAGTCTATGCGGTCATCGTCCACATCGACGGGAAAGAGAGATATTGAAATTTTTATTCACTAACAATCTGATATATTGAATTATGCAATATAATTTTTCATTTATTTATTCATTTAATTTATTTTTATCATGAAAAAAGATTATTACTTGGGATGGTTGCTGCATGTATGGCAACAACATCGATGGTCGCTCAAGATCCGGCGACGTATGAAAAAGCAGGTGAATACACATTGGAAAACTTGTGGATGAAAGCCCACTACCGGGAATAATATAGGAGTAGCCGATCAGTTAGGTGGAGCTAACGTACAGTTAAAGGAGACGAAAATGTTGTTTGCGTACAGGGTATCAAAAAAAATCTATGATTTGAAAAACCGGAGATAAGAAACGTGATGTTCAATTCAACGCAGAAAAGTTTAAAAATCACCTACACTTATACCAAAAAAAATACGATCGTAAACACTCCCGGCGACACGACATTCCAACAGACACCAATGGAAGAACAAAAACGCCCGGATTCCTTTGCAACGATATTCAGGTAGACGATGCCGGAAACGTAGTTGTATTCAACATGTCCACTGCATTGAACGGCGAAGCTATCGGCGTTTGGAAAATCGACATGACGAGCGGAGAGCCCACCAAAGTAATGGAATTGGCCAACAAAGATGGTCTGCTCGACGGCTATCGTGTCGACTATTTTGCCGTGAAAGGCGATGTTACGAAAGATGCTATCCTCATGTTCCCGGTCAGCAGCGGGAAATATGTGATTCGTTGCGATATTAAAGACGGACAATTAGCCGGACAAACAGGTGACTATGAAGGCTATAATTTCAAAGTTATCGAAATCAAATCCTATTACCCCGCAGAAGCTGTCGATAACGGAACCGGACCTCGTGTTTCAATCATCGATAACGACTACTTCTATTTGGACGGCTTCAATAGTGCAGCATCTCTCTACGACATGAGCGGTTCTTTGATCGAAAGCGTAGGTGATGCCCCCGAAGAATGCGCTATCAAAAACGTAGGAAACAACGGTATCTCTGAATTTACATTGAACGACAAACCTTTCTGCGCATACGTAATTTCCAATACGGCCACGACTCCTGCCCAAGCATGGAATATTATCGAAATGGGCGAAGGTCCTACATTTGCCGGTGCAACTTATTACTGGACATTCCCGCAAGGTGGTATGGGCGATATTTCGAACCCTGTTCGTACCGCATTGCCCCGTATCGCCAAAGTAGCCGACAAAAAACGGTAAAGAAGCTGCTTATATCGCTGTCTACGCATCGGGTAGCGGAGCTGCCGTTTACAAAATGACTCCCGACGGATATGACAATGAATCTGAATCGGGTATCGCTAATGTAGCTACCGACAACGTGAAGATATTCGTAAGCGGCGATGCCATTTATTTCTCTGGCATGGCAAACGCTGTCGTTTACAACTTCGCCGGACAAAAAGTAATGGAAGCCGCCGGTGTACAATCTATGGCCGCTCCTGCCGCCAAAGGCATTTACATTGTAAAAGCGGTTATCGACGGTGTTGAAAAAGTTCAAAAGTCGTTGTGAAATAAGCCCTTCGCACTGAGCGACATTTAAATCTATTTCTTAGAGGAAGGGCGGTATATGGCTATATATCGCCCTTCCCTTTACCCTTCCCTATATAAAAGTTCAAAAATATTCAATCTGCCTATCGTATCTCAAAAGTAAATGAAACTCCGAAAAACGGGAGATTCGAGGATAGGATTTGAAAAAGAAACTGAAATTCATTCTATCTATATCGATTAAAACATTTCTAAACCAATCCATTTGTATTAAACGGTTGCCCCTATGAAAAAAGATTTTTTACACTTTTCGCAATTTTTTGCTTGTTTACCCATACTGCTCAGTGCCAAAGGCCCGGCAGTTATCGGTGGCAGCACCTACACGGCCGATACCCTCTCTCATTACAAAGTAGGCCCCGGAACCTATTACACCGCCATTCATTTCTATGGTCCCAAAGACATGAGAGCCTTTTTTATTTGGAAATCGACGCTACCAATCCTTATCTCTCTTTCCAATCGGTCTTGGGTCGGGATTCGTTGGTTACGTGCGAAGGCATTACCAACATGGCCGCCCGAAAAAGCAAAAAGAAGGCAGCCGTTATTTCGCCGGTACGAATGCCGACTTTTCGCTACTTCGGGAGCTATCGGAACTCCGGTACACGGATGTGCGGTAGAAGGCCAATTGGCGAAAGTTCCCGTATCTTCGGGCCCTCAAACATCTTTCACGACAAACGACGAATGCTTCATCTCGTTCGTCACTTATGCCGGTGAACTCACCCATAACGAAACCACATATACCATACACAACGTAAACGGAAGCCGAAGTACCGATCAATTAGTACTCTACAACCGTTATGTCGGGAATTATACCCATACCAATGCTTACGGATATGAAATACCGGTAAGTCTCGCCGACGGAGAGAAATGGGGTCTGAACAAGACCATGAAGCTGAAAGTGGCAGGTACAGGTTCGGCTGCCGGAAACATGGCTATCGCCGAAAACGGAGCCGTATTATCGGGGCATGGAACGTCTGCCGACTTTTTGCAAACCTTGCAACCCGGCGACGAACTGGAAATAAAAATAATGCTCCAACTCGAAGACGGCAGTTACCCCGACATTAATTGCATGGTAGGCGGGGACCGTAAAATATTGGAAAACGGAGAAGTTCTCGAAACCGATTGGGCGGAACTTCACCCGAGAACGGCAATCGGTTACTCGGCAGACCGTAGCAAAGTGTACATGCTGGTAGTCGACGGACGTCAAGGCGGATATTCCGACGGCGCTACGACCAAACAAATGGCCGACATGATGAAATTCGCCGGAGCCGCCAATGCCATGAATCTCGACGGTGGCGGATCGAGCGGTATGTATATCGAAAAATACGGACAGGTGAACAGTCCCAGCGACGGACACGAACGCGCTGTCAGCAACGGTATCTTCGTGGTATCGAATGCCCCGGACGACAATACCGTAGCCGAAATCCTATGCACTTCGGCCTACTACTCTCTCCCCAAAAACGGCATATTCACACCCCATTTCATGGGATACAACCAATACGGGTATCTGATAGATACCGATTTACAAGGCGTTACATTGCGTTGCGACGAGTCTCTGGGATATATAAAAGGGACCGACACATTCGTAGCTTCGGGTGACGGCAAAGGAAAACTATATGCGACTTACAATGGCATAGAAACCTCCATCGATATAGACATCAACGAGCCGCAAGGTCTTACGCTTCGACTCGATTCGGTCATTAACGACGGGCTTTATGAATATCCCATCGAAGTAACAGCCATCGTTAACGGAGAGAGTATGCTCATTTCTCCCGATGCATTTTCATGGACCGTTCAAGACCCGACGATATGTACCGTCACCGAGGACTTTTAAAGGGCATAGCGAACGGTAAGACCGATATATATTGCCGTCAAGACGACTTTACCGACACGCTATCGGTAACCGTACAAATTCCCGACCGACGCAACAGAGCGATAGACGATTTCTCGGATGCCTCGTCATGGGACATCACCAACTCAGCATTGAAAGATATTTCGATCGTACCGACAGCACAGGGAACAGAATTGCGATATACATTCAGTTCAGGCCGCGCTCCCTATCTGCAAATCGCCAAAGACATTTACCTGTACAGTCTCCCCGACTCCATGCGAATCACGCTCAACACCGGAGCGACCCAAGTGAGTAAAATAGCACTGTCGATGAAAAACAATGCATCGAGTACTTCCACATTGACCGAATTCGAAAATATACCCCAAAATACCGACCATGTTATCTCGATTCCCATGAACGGATATTTCGAAAACTACCGCGACATGTCGTTATATCCCGTGAAATTCCAAAGTCTGAAATTATTTATCCTCGGTTCGTCTCAAACGGCAGGGAACCCATATACTATCGCACTCAAAGAATTTTCGCTCATTTATGACGGTATCACGGTAAACGTATCGAATCCCGAAATAGCTTCCTTGCTGCGGGTTTACCCCAACCCTGTCGAAGCAGGCGAATCTCAAATACATTTCGTTTTACCCCAAAATGCCGATGTAAACTGCGAATTGTACAACCTCGGCGGGCAGCTTCTGAACCGAGTAGAAATGGGACAAACGCCGGCGGGAGAAATTACCCTGCCGATAGGTAATTTGGTGAGCGGGACTTACCTACTGAAAATATATCGTAACGGCATCGCCGATAGCGTGAAAATCATTGTCAAGTAAAAAAATCAATATAAAAAGTCATGAAAAAAGATATTCAGCTTCCTTCTTTTCGGAGTATTGTCTCTTTTATTTACGCTTCGGGAATAACCATCGGAGGCAAAACCTATGCGGTAGATACCATCGTACACTCGCACGATATAGGTCCCGGCACGAAATATGCCTTTTACGATATACCCGCCTATCCGCTTAAATTCCATGTCATGGAAGTGGACCTTACCAACCCATACGTAGACATCGAGACTTGCCTTAGCGGAGACAAAGCCGTCGCAACGGAGACTCCGTCGAGCATGTCGGCTCGCAACAACCGTCCGGGGCACGAAGTCCTCGGTGCGACGAACGGCGATTTCTATCAATTTCAAGACCCCATCGAAATAGGAATTCCCCGCAGCGGGCAATACCGTCGGGGCGAATGCGTGACGAATCCGGTAGGGCGCGCCTCATTCGTCCTCACTCCCGATCGGGTTCCTTACATCGACCGTGTAAACTTCGCCGGAACCGTACGTTCCGGCGATAACAGCCATCGGTTACACGCCGTAAACATGCAACGTCTGGAATGGGAAACAGAAACCGCCCCCAACTTCATGCTGCTATACACCAACGCCTACGGTACGGAAACTCACGCCACCACCGGCGGAACGAAGGTCATGCTGCATGCCAAAGAGGGCGAATTGTTTTTCGGAGCGAACAAAAACATCGTGTGCGTTGTCGATTCGGTTTTCGCCAATCCGGGCATATCGCCTATTCCCGAACAAAGAGCGGTCTTATACGGAGTAGGCACAGCCGAAACCTTTTTGAAAAGCCTCTCGGCCGGCGACGAACTGACTGTCTTTTTAGGTACAGATCTTGCCTCGACTCCGAGTTTGCTGACCGACTTCAAGGAACAAATGGGCGGAAGCGACCACATCATATTGAAAACGGAGTCCCGGCCGACGTATGGGACGAAGAACACCCCAGAACATGCATGGGTATTTCGCAGGATAAAACCAAAGTCTATCTTATGGTAGTAGACGGCCGTCGGGCAGGATACTCGGCAGGGGCAACCCTCAGTGTATTAGGCGATCTGTTCCTTGCCATAGGCGCATACGATGCTGTCAATCTCGACGGCGGAGGATCCTCGGCAATGGTTATCAACCAACAAATAGTCAATCGACCTTCCGATAATAAGGAACGAGCTGTCGGTAACGGCGTACTGGTCATTTCAAAAGCGCCGATCGACGATGTTACCGCCCGATTGGAATTCGAGCCGATTCACTATATACTTCCCTCCTACTGTCGGTTTATCCCCCAAGTGACGGCATACAACCAATACGGATTGATCGTGAACCCCGACTTCAAGGATTATACGCTTTCCTGTTCCCCCGAAATAGGTTACATAGACGAGAGCAATGCATTCGTAGCTTACGGTAATCCGGGACACGGAACCATCACGGCAACCTACAATGGCATATCGGTGACAAAAGATGTAACCATACAAGAAACCGATTTCGCCATGCGTCTCGACTCCGTAATTTTGGACGGATACGAAGAGTATCCCATCGAAATATCGGCTATAATCGACGACAAAGAATTCGTACTGAATCCGTCGACCCCTCAATGGGAGGTCGCCGACCCGGAAATATGCGGTATATCGAACGGCGTTTTATCGGGTCTGAAAAACGGCGTAACGACTGTAACCGGAAAACTCGATGACTTTACCGGCTCTTTGAAGGTAAAAGTAGAAATACCGCAAACTCATATTCAACAGGCCGACCAGTTCACCTCCGGCTGGGAACTCACAAGTATCTCGGCGATAAACGACGTGGCTCTGACACCCCATGCGAATGGAGAAACAAACCTCGAATACACATACAAAAGCGGCAGACAGCCTTACATACAAATGGCTAAAACTTTCAGCTTTTACAGTATCCCCGATACATTCAGAATAACGCTCAACACAGGCGACACCAAATGTTCCAAAATAACCATGTCGATGAAAGGCGGACTTATGCCGACCTCGCAAATCATGGAATGGCCCGCAGTGAACCCCAACGAAGACTTCACCTACGAAGTCGCCATGAACGACTTCTTGGACGATAAAGAAGACCTCGGCAATTACCCCGTACAGTTCCAATATCTTAAATTTTTCTTGGATGCCTCCTCACAGACCGCAGGACAAAAATATAAGATTCGCATCAAAAATTTCGATTTGGTATACGACAAAGTCACTTTGAGCGTCCCAAACATTGCATTGGCATCCGCGTTACGAGTTTTTCCTAATCCGGTTAAAGCCGGTGAGACAGACGTATATCTGCAAATCGAAGAACCGGCCGAAATATCGGTACAAGTGTACGACTTGAACGGGAAACTGCTCGTCTCGAAAAATTACGGGAAATGCGAAAGCGGAATCATAGCCATACCCATTTCGAGCCTGCAACCCGGCAACTATCTGCTGAACATCAACAAAGAGGGTAAAAGCGATGTCGCCAAACTGATTATCAAATAAATCACTTATTCACAAAATCATGAAAAAGGAACTATTCGTTTTCGCCTTATCTGCTCTATGCGGATTAAGTGCCGAAGCAACCATAAACATCGCAGGCGTGGAGAAACAGGTAGACACGCTGGAATGCCGTACGGTAGGGCCGGGCGTTCAATATGTGCGTATGCACATGCCCGAATATCCACTGGACGTCTATACCATGACTATCGATCTGAACAATCCGTATAACGATGTGGATAAGCTTTCATCGGGAAAAACCATGCCGGAAGTACCGAGGCCATGACCTCGGCATATACCCGATTGTCCACTCCCGAACATCAATCCATCGGATCGATAAACGGTAACTTCTGGATTGTTTCAGGACAAAATATGGACGACCGCCTGCTAGGACAACCGCACAGCGGTTGTATAGTGAACGGAGAAATAGCCACTGAACCGAATGGCTGGAACCGAGCCGGACGAGGAGACGAAATAGAGAAATTGCAGGAGATAGGATTCGTCGTACTCGACCAAGACAAAAAAATGTGGATCGACGACATGAATTTCGAGGCGAAAGTCATAAACGCCGCCAACGAAAGTTTCGCCATCGCCGAAGTGAACCGTATCCGCAATGAAAACGAAATTGTACTTTACAACCACTTTACCGGACAAACGACCAGCGACATCGATGGAACCGATGTACTCATCAAACCCGTCGAGGGAGCATCGGGGGCTTAACAAGGACGTGGAATGCGTCGTAACCCGTATCGTGCAAAGCAAAGGCGGAACCGAACTCGAAGAGGGTGAATATGCTCTTTCGGGAAACGGAACAGGTGCAGAGTTTCTAAACCAAATGAATGTCGGCGATAAAGTAAAGATAAATACAAAACTTACTACCCGCACTGACAATCTGATTCCCATAGCCGAGCAAATGCTCACCGGTAACGCTCTCGTCATGAGGGAAGGAAATTGACTCCCGAAACGAAAACGAAGCATATAACTCGCAAACCTATTCACGCTCGGGCATAGGCATGTCGCAAGACGGAAAGACACTCTATCTGATCGTTATCGATTACAAGTCGAGCACTTCGGTAGGGACAAACACGGCGACGATGTGTTACATACTGAAACAAGCGGGAGCTTGGAACGTGGCCAACATGGATGCCGGAGGATCGGCTCAGATGATGTTGAGAGGCAAGCTCGTCAACAACCCGGCCGACGGAAAGGAACGTCCGGTATCGAACGGATTCATGATCTTCACCAACGCTCCCGAAGACAACACGTTGAACAGCCTTGCTTTCGATAATTACAATTTGGAAGTTCCTTCCTACTCTTGTTTCGAGCCGACTATTCTGGGATACAACTCATACGGCGTATTGATCGATACCGATGTGCAAGAATTTACATTAAGTTGCGATGCCTCGTTAGGAACCATTTCTTCGGACGGAAAAAATTCTATGCCTCGCCGAATGCGACTTCGGGTTACCTTCACGTCACTTCGGGAACAGCGACAGGAAAAATAAAGGTAACTGTAAAAGAAGCGGATATCGTCATGAAGAACAGTGAAATCATAGCCGACAAGGCTCACCCCTACTCTCTCGAAGTCATTTCTCATATCGGCGAAAACACGTTCACATACGACCCTTCGTCATTGTCTTGGAGTATCGAAGACCCGACTGTCTGCAAAATCGAAAACGGAATATTGACCGGAATAAAAAACGGAACGACGAACATTACCGGCAGCATAGGCAACTTCTCCGGGAACATGAAGGTAACCGTCGAAATACCGGAATCCCCCAAAAATCCCGGCCGACGATTTTTCCGGCTGGACTACAAAATCCATCAGCTCCATCACCGATGCCGCCGTTACTCCTTCGGGGAACAATCAGGCCATATTGGGATTCACTTACAAAACCGGACGACTCCCATACGTAGAAATGGACAAAGCGATTACCCTTTACAGTATTCCCGATACCTTGCGCATGCTAATCAATAGCGAGATACCCGTATCGAAAATACAAATAGCCTGCAAAGCCAATGGCGACAAAGAGCAGTATCTCGAATACGAAGGAATAACAGTCAATGAAGATTATCTCATCAGCATTCCTCTATCCGACATCACCGGAGAAAACAACAGAGGAGGATTTCCCGTCTCTCTGAATTATATCAAATTCTATATCAACACGACCGGGACGATTAGCGGACAAGCCTATAAGATACATATCAAAGAGTTCTCTCTGGTCTATAACGGCATAGAAAGCGGAATAGACGAGACGGTGGCCGGTAACAAAAACATGGTCGTCTACCCGAATCCGATAACGGGCAATACCCTCTTCTTACAGGGAGAGAACATCGTTCCCGGTTCGTTGATACGCATATACGACCGAGTGGGGGCATTGATACTGGAACAACTACTCGACGAAACAGGAATCGTAAACATCGGCGACCAACAGCCGGGTGTATACATCGTGAACGTGCAAAATGAGCTAGGGACCCATGTATGCAAAAATCGTTATTCAATAACTTAATTCATTAAAATCCATGAGAGTAAATTTAACCATAATCCTGCTAGCATGTATCGCATCGCTATCGGGACAGAATGTAAAAAGTTACCAAACATTACGAGATAACCCCTTCGGTCGGACAATCGGCCTTCTATCCGATACTTAGTCCCGACGGGAATCGAATCGTATATACCTCTGAAAATTTTTCCGGCTTAAAATCATACGATTTTGCGTCAGGGAAAACCCAGATTATCACTACTGCCGAGGGAGCCGGGTTCGACCCGATTTTCAGCACCGACGGTTCAACGGTGTATTATCGGCCGCAAAGCATCATAAACGGACGGGTTCACCGATCTTTGAAAGAATATAACTTGATCGAGAAAGCCGAAAAACAACTTATCGCCCCAACCCGCGATTTGAAACGTCCGGTCGCCATCTCAGGCGGTATGGAAGTAGTGGCCGACAATAAACTTATGAAAAAGTACAGGCTCTCAAATAAGCGGGAACTATGTCTATTCCATCATCAAAGAGGGAAAAATAATCGTGTGCGACGGTAAAAGCACCCGCATATTACGTCCTTACGGCGACAAAGTGGAAAGTTATTTGTGGACAGCCGTATCGCCCGACGGATCCAAAATCGTGACTTATGCCATAGGCGTAGGAACCGTTGTACTCGATATGCAGGGTAACATACTTGCCGAACTGGGCGACTACGAATCCCCTACGTGGTATGGCAACGATTTCGTTGCAGCCATGAAAGCGACCGACGACGGTCACCAATTTACTTCGTCGAAAATCGTATTGTTAGACTGCAACAGTAAACAAGTACACGATTTGACATCTCCTTCCGAAATGGGTATGAATCCGTCGGCCTCGGCCGAAGCAGGCAGAATAGTGTACAGCACGGTCGAAGGAAAACTTTTTATGTTGGAATTGAATGTAACGAAATAACCTCATCGCCATGAAAAAATATTATATCATTCGCATTGCCTTCTTGGGCTGTTTAGGCTTGCAAGCCAAAGATATGACCGGACTTAAAATTTACATCAATCCGGGTCACGGCGGTTATGACTCGGACGACCGCAATGTAGCCGTATATCCGTATGCACAAGGCGACACACTCGGTTTTTGGGAATCCTCGTCGAATCTGCACAAAGGATTGATGTTAAGAGAACTGCTACAAGAGCAGGGAGCTACCGTAGCGATGTCTCGCGTATTAAATCGGACGGAAGACGACCGAGGACTCGAAACCATCGGGCGGGAAGCCAGCGAATGGGAGGCCGACCTGTTTTTCTCCATACACAGCAATGCGACCGGCACGAGCCGCCGGGATAATTTCCCGATGATGTTGTTCAGAGGATATACCGAAAATCCGGTAAAGCCCGAGGACAAGGTAGCGGCAAAGATACTGTTCAAGCACCTTATCGAAAACCAAGTAACCTATTGGACTCAAACGGAAGAATATGTCGTGGGCGATTTTGATTTCTATCCCGACTGGAACAATGCAGGATTGGGAGTCCTCCGAAAATTAACCGTCACCGGGTTTCTTTCAGAAGGTTCTTATCACGACTATGTGCCCGAAACATATCGTTTGCTCAACATGGACTACAAATGGATGGAAGCATGGCATTTCACCAAAGCTGTCATGGAATACTTCGACACAGAAGGATTCACAACGGGAAATATCGCCGGTGTTATTTATGATAGTCGCATGACCCGTACCGAATCGTATGTACAACACGGAAGAGACAAGCAAGTGCCATTATGCGGAGCCACAGTAACCCTGTTGCCGAACAATATCACCTATACGACGGATAACCTATACAACGGCGTATACATGTTTAAAAACCTCGCTCCGGGTAATTACCAGCTAAAAATCGCAGCGGAAAACCATTACGATCGGACAATCGATGTAACAGTGACGGCCAATACAATAAGCTATGCCAATGTGGCTATGGACAGAGTGAGAAATACAGCACCAGAAGTCATCTCTTACAGCCCTGTCATGGAAAACGAAACAGACAGTATCAACTGTACGACTCCCATTGTCTTGAATTTCAATTGGGATATGGACACGGAATCTGTACAAAAGGCTTTCTCGATCGACCCGCCGGTAGAAGGGAACATTACATTCGAAGATTCACAGTACCGAATGGTATTTACCCCCACTCGTCCTTACGAGGTAGCTACCCTATATACCGTAAAACTCGATAAAAGTGCAAAACACCCGGGTAATATGTCTATGGCCGAAGATTTTTCCTTCACGTTCTTAACGCAGGGAAGAAACCAATTGAAACTATTGGCAGCCAGCCCCTCGGAAGGAGCGGTACTACACTATCCGAAACCGACGATCGAAGTAAGATTCGATAATGTTCTCGACCCTGTCAATATTCGAGACCTCATCAAATTACAGGATAGTGAAGGAAACGATGTCAGCATCAACTTGCGTTCTGCCAAATACAACCAGTTAGGAGACTCCTACGGGAACTATTATTTTACCACAGCTGCCGATTTGAAACAAGGACAAAATTATAAATTGAAAATAGATGCCTCGTTGCACGATGTGGAAAATATAGCGATCGTAGACCCCATCGAAATCAATTTTACCGCCGGAGATGTAAGCCGCTCCGAAACAGCCGTCGAGGAATTCGAAACTCCCGACATGATTACATTCGATGCAACCCAAAGTATCGGGACAACCACTGCAAAAGCGATTCGCTCTACCGCTCAAAAACTGTTCGGTAGCGCATCTTACAATTTCACATACACATTCAATGCAGACGAAGCTCACGTTGTATTCACGACAGACGATACATTCGGAAGTTCCACTGTGGTCGACAATACCCAAACTATCGGTATGCACATTTACGGCGATCCTTCTTGCGACGAAATATGGCTGCAACTATCCTCTGGAAACGATACACAAGAGATTTTATTGACGAATGTCGATTTCAGAGGCTGGCAATTCCGGGAAACCCGTTTGGACCAGCTGAATCCGGGAAAGGACTATCGCATAAGCGGTATAAAGATAACGAGAACAAAACCGTTCTTCTCCGAATCGGGTAGTTTCTTCTTAGACAATATGCTGGTATATACCTCCTCGGACATTCACTTTATCGCTACATCGAAAGCCATAAATGTTTATCCGAATCCGGCTTCCGATATACTAAAAATTCAGTCTGACACCTCCGTACAACGGTGGACCCTGTACAGCCTATCGGGAAGCTGTATCGCTACCGGTTCAGAAACAACGATAGATACCTCGAACATTCCCTCGGGAACGTACTTGTTGAAAATACAGACCGAAGGAAAAGAGTTCTGTTATCCGGTTTTGATTGTACATTGACAAAGGATTAAGAATATACGGGCGATAAAGTATAAACGATCTGCTTTGTACTTTACCGTCCGTATTTTTATCGTACTATTTTTAACAGAATTTTGGTACTTTACAGTAAAATAAGTATTCTATTTGGAAAATGAAGAAAGATATTTTATCTTTGCATAAGATGCAGAAATAGGTTGTGCCTCAGTAAAATCGATGCTAACATTGTTTCTACTTTCGAACGGCACTATTCTCATAAAAGATAAACGACACTCGCCGATACGAAAATTAATTTTCATTACGGCCGTCTGTTTTATCTTTATAAAGAGTTGAATGATGCCAGAAAGCACATCTATCAAGATTTTTTATTTATGAAAGTTATAGCAGAAAGTGGTTCCACGACAACAGAATGGGTTCTCGTCGATGGAAAAAATGTTTTGGAAAGAAGTTTTACGGAAGGAATAAATCCCTTTTTCCAAACGAGAAGGGAAATAAGCCACAGTATCCGTCTCAATTTACCGGAAACTTTTTTAAGAAACGATGGGAACGGGTCTATTTTTATGGCGCCGGATGTGCCAATCTGGATAAGAAAAACATTCTCGAAGCCTCGTTAGTAGCACAGTTCAAAACACCCATTTCGGCGGAAAGCGATTTATTGGCTGCCGCCAGAGGTTTGCTAATCGACAAACCGGGAATAGCCTGTATCTTGGGGACCGGTTCGAATTCTTGTCTATACGACGGAGAACGTATCATTAAAAACGTACGTTCCGCCGGATATATCTTAGGAGACGAAGGCAGTGGGGCTGCTATGGGACGACGTTTTTTAAGTGACTATTTAAAGAACCTTTACTCCAAAGGACCTCTGCGATGCTTGTCATGAAAAATTCAAAAAGTTACTCCGGACGAGATTATGGACTCCATATATAACCACCCTTTCCCCAACCGTTCGCTTTCTACTTTCTCCTATTTCTTGAAAGACCATCTGGACAACAAATATGCTTTCAATTTAGTCTATGAAGAGTTGATGAGATTCTTCCAGAGAAACATTATCCAATATGACTATAAATCATATCCGGTTTATTTCATGGGTAATTTGGCCTATACCTACGCCGATATTCTCGATTTGGTAGCTAAGGATTTCGGATTGAATATAGAAAAAACGGAAAAAAGCCCTATGCAGGGACTCATCGAATATCACTCGATCTACGGGTAAAGATATCTCATTATTTCGGTTTATACTCATATGCAGGATCGTATCGACAGATTCTGCATATTTTTTTCTTGTAAAAAAGAGAGATGAATTCATATTAAAAAATACTAAATATATGTTCTCGAATCAAAAACATATATTATATTTGTATGAACCATAATAGAAAGGTATCTACTCATGAACTTTTAGCACCTAAAATAATGCTGTAAAAAGTTCTAACAAAGAGAAAATAGATTGACAAAAAAACAGGAACCGAAGTTTATCCATTCGAAAAACATGAAAGAGAACCGATATATTTTATCATTTATAATTTTCTTATTAGGCTCACTATCAATCCATTCACAAACACATAGAGACCTAAGAACGACTGTCGAAGAAGCACTTGTTTCTCTAAAACCCGAACACTTAGCCATCGGTGAAATAAAATTAGATACGCTTCTTTTTAGAAAAGGGCAACAAACTTGTCGTTCAAATGAACGATGAATTTTCTTATCTTCCATTCAGAAAGGAACTCGTTAAACGAGCCTATGATACCATACGTTCTATTTTACCCCCGGACCTGAAAAAGAAAAAACTTTTCATTCTCACCGATGGATATGAAATAAGCGAATTGATTCCTTTCGCCGACAATCGCAAAAGATTCGAAATTCATTGCGAGCGGCCGATCGTCAGCCCGATAAAATGTCACTACCTTCCTACAAAGGTTTACTCAACAGACATATCGCTCTATGGCAAAGTCACGGATACTATTTCGAACAATCCTTGAACCGATGGGAATGGCAACGTGCCCGGATTTTCGAAACCGTGGAGGATCTGTACACCCAAAGTTTCGTCATGCCGTTCCTAACCCCCATGCTTCAAAATGCAGGAGCCTATGTATTTTCTCCTCGTGAACGAGATACGAACCGGCACGAACTCATTGCAGACAACGACAATGCCGATACCTATTTCGAAACAGGAACCGAAAAGGTAAAATGGGAGAACGGCAGCACAGGATTCGCCCATACAGTCTCGGTCTATACCGGCACTCGAAACCCGTTCGACGACGGAAGTTTCAGACAAACAAAAACCACGACCGATCCTCGGAAAGAGATACAGGCCCATTGGTATGCTCCGATACCCCAAACCGGGAAATATGCAGTTTATATCGCCTACCGCACAGTCAAAAACAGCACTGACGATGCTTTTATACACCGTATATCACAAAGGCGGAAAAACACAGTTCAAAGTTAATCAAAGTATGGGCGGCGGCACATGGATATATTTAGGACATTTCGATTTCGCCAAAGGTGAAAACGCCCATGTAGAACTCAGCAATCTTTCCCGAAAAAATGGAAAAACAGTCACGGCCGATGCGGTGAAAATAGGAGGCGGATATGGCAATATCGCCCGACGAGTAGACAATTCGCACATCGACGAGAATCCGGGAAATTCATCTATAAACTATTCCTATACGACAAGCGGTTATCCCCGTTTCACCGAAGCCGCCCGCTATTGGCTACAATGGGCGGGATTCCCCGAAAAAAGTCTATTCCCCCAGTCAAGGGAAAAACGACTATACCGACGATTACAAATGCCGGGGAGAATGGGTCAATTATCTGGCAGGAGGTTCGGACATACTGCCCGACAGTTCAGGATTGAACGTTCCCTTAGACCTCGCTTTCGCTTTCCATTCCGATGCGGGCACAACCAAAACGACTCGATAATCGGGGAGCTTAGGAATTTATTTTACCGGAAAAGGGAGAAAGACCTATGGGGAAAATACTCCCAGACAAGTTTCTCGTTATCTCACCGATGTCGTATTGACACAAATCGCCGACGACATACGAGAGACTTATGAACCGGAGTGGAACCGCCGAGGCATGTGGAACAAATCCTATTTCGAAGCCCGTGTACCCGAAGTCCCTACCATGCTCCTCGAATTGCTGTCTCACCAAAATTTCGCCGACATGCGTTACGGGCTCGACCCACGATTCAGATTTTTGGTTTCCAGAGCCATATACAAGGGTATTCTAAAATTTATCGCCGAACAAAACGACTATGAATATCAGGTACAACCCCTGCCGGTAAATCATCTGAGAACGGAGTTCATCGGGACGCACGAAATAAAACTGACATGGCGTGCCGTCGAAGATCCGTTGGAACCGACGGCCACTCCCGAAAAATATATCGTCTACACCCGAATCGGAAACGGAGCGTTCGACAGTGGCACACTCGTATCGGACACTTCATACACGAAAAGTATAATACACGATTCGATTTACAGTTTCAAAGTCACGGCCGTAAATTCGGGAGGAGAGAGTTTCCCCTCCGAAACGGTGTCGCTTTGTCGCTGCTCGCAAGAAAAAGGCACGGTCATGGTTATTAACGGATTCGACCGGATAAGTGCACCCGACAGTTTCGAAATAGACACCCTCATGGCAGGCTTCGACACACGCAAGGACTTCGGAGTGCCTTATCTCTACGACATCAGTTTCATCGGCGAACAATATGAGTTTCGACGAAATATCCCGTGGATAGACGATGATGCTCCCGGATTTGGAGCCAGTCGTGCTGACTATGAAACCCGCATCATCGCCGGGAACACATTCGACTATCCGTATATACACGGCCGAGCCATAACGAATGCCGGATATTCTTTCCTATCGGCAAGCGACGAAGCTGTGACCGACCAACTCGTTGCCTTGAACGATTATCGTATCGTTGACCTCATTCTCGGAAAAGAAAAACAAGTGAAAATAGGCAGAGGCGTCACCGACAGAGCATTTAAAAACATTCCCCGAATCCCTGCAAACGATCATTGCCGACTATTGTGAAAACGGAGGAAACATCTTCGTCTCAGGAGCCTACGTCGCTACCGATTTATGGGACAACGGAGATGTGAATGAAACCGACAAACGATTTGCCAATGAAATTTTGCACTATACATGGAGAACAGGACAAGCCTCGGTCAGCGGACAAGTGAAACCCGCAGCTTCACCGTTCCCTGCATTCGACACACTCCATGTCGAATACCACAATACGCTCAACGAAAATTGTTATGCGGTAGAATCGCCCGACGGGATAGAACCTTTCGGAAAAGGAAGTTATACCATACAACGATATGGAGAAAACAACATCGGCGCCGGAATCTTCTATCGGGGACAGCGTTATAACACATGCATTTTAGGATACCCGTTCGAAACCATCAAAACGGAAAAACAAAGGAATGAGCTGATGAATGCCATTCTATCATCTTTCGACCAAACAATAACCCATCAATAAGTTATGAAAAGAATTTATCTTTCTCTCGCTTTTATTGCTTGTCATTATCGGCAGTAGAGCCGCAAACTTCAAATTCGCATTTCTCACCGATATACACATTACCGCCGGAGATTCTATCCCTTACAACGATTTAGCCCGGTCGGTAAAAGCCAAATCAACGATACTCCGGGCATTGAATTTGTCATTGTATCGGGCGACATCACCAATATAGGAGATCGCAAATCGATGGAAGTGGTCAAATCGCTACTCGACCGACTGAATGTCGAATACCATATCATTCCCGGTAATCATGAAACGAAATGGAGTGAATCGGGAGTAACCGATTTCGCAAGAGTATTCGGAAGCGAAAAGATTCAAATTCGAACATGACGGTATCTTATTCATGGGAGTAAATTCAGGCCCCATCATACGAATGGCCGACGGTCACGTGGCGCCTCAGGACATCGACTGGATCAAAACGGAATTGGACCAAGCCGGTAAAGAAAAAGCCCGTAATCTTTATCACTCACTACCCCTACAACCGGGCGATGTAGATAACTGGTACGACGTTACCGATGCCATACGCCCCTACAATATCCGCCTCGTCATGGGCGGACATTACCACAAATATATGCAACTGGAATACGATGATATCCCCGGTATTCTGTGCCGGTCGAACCCTGTGTGAAGTCACCCCTGACTCCATTTTTCATTTACGAGCATAAAATAGGTAATGTCCCTACCCGTAAAGGAGCATACTCCATGACCGGAATGAATTATCCCAAAAAGCAATGCCGGTTATCCTCGTCCTGATTACTCGGTTAACAAAGAGTTCCCGCAAGTTTCGGAGCAATGGCTCGTCAGAAGCGGATATGAAATATTATCCTCACCTGCCTATTGGGATAAAAAAGTTTACGTAGGCGATGACTCGGGGCCATTTCCTGTTATTCGGCCACCGACGGCCGAAAACAGTGGAGTTTCAAATCGGATATGCGTATCATAGGGACACCTGCCGCCGATAAAAACGTCGTCGTATTCGGCTCTGCCGACATGAATATATACGGTCTGAATGCATCCGACGGCCGACTGTTGTGGAAAATAAACACCGAAGCACCCGTATTGGGAGCAGTTACCATACGAAACGGAATCGCCTACATCGGAGGCAGCGACCACAAATTTCGCGCAATCGACATTAAATCGGGAACTGTCGTTTGGAGTTACGACGGCGTAGAAGGCTACATAGAAACCAAACCCCTCGTTTACGACAATCTCGTGATATTCGGAGCATGGGATAAAAACCTCTATGCCCCTCGATAAGAAAACAGGAAAAGAAGTTTGGAAATGGCACGAAGGGAAACCGGGTAGATTCTATTCGGCAGCGGCCGTTTGGCCCGTGGCGGCAAATGGAAAAGTATTTATCGCCGACCCCGAAAGAGCATTGACAGCTATCGATGCTTCTACCGGAAAAACCGTATGGAGAACCAAAGAATCGATGGTACGTGAGACCGTCGGCCTGTCGGAAGACAAACGGAGAATTTACAGTAAAACCATGAACGACAGTGTCGTATGTTACTCTACCACTACCGACTTCCCTGAAAAAATATGGGCTTCGAATGTCGGATTCGGATATGAGCACGCCCCGTCCATGCCGGTTGAAAAAGAGGGTGTTGTTTTCGGCAGTACCAAAAACGGATTGATGTTCGGATTGGATGCCCACACAGGCAAAGTACTCTGGAAACACAAAGTGGGTAATTCGCTCATCAGTACACTCGTACCGCTTTCTAAAAACAAATGCCTGTTTACTGCCACCGGCGGTGAAATAGGATTGTTGGTAATCGATTATAAAATAAACAAACACAAATAATTTTCCCTATGAAAACAATAAACTGTTTCATACCTTTTCTGGTAAAGTTCAAGTTACCGAAACCATCAAAGGATTACGCAACTGCAAATATGTGAAGAACATATATTTTGCTATCTTCAGAAAAAAGCAAAGAGCAAATAGAAGGTTGTGAAATACTGGACATTCCGTCGCTCAATGCCTCGACCACTATGAAACTTTTGGCAGCGTACAGCGATGCCGATTTCACATTGCTTTATACGAAACACACCACATTAGAGTTAGGATACTTCGCACTCGAACGTATGGTTCACATCGCCGAAGACAGCCAAGCCGGTATGGTATATGCCGATTCCTACCATGTAATCGACGGTGAACAGAAGAAAGCCCCGGTCATCGACTATCAGTTCGGCAGTTTGCGAGACGATTTTAATTTCGGTTCCCTGCTGTTATTCAACGCCGAAGCACTCAAAGATGCAGTTGCCCGCATGAAAACCGATTTCCAATTTGCCGGATTATACGACCTCCGTCTGAAATTATCTCAAAAACATCGTTAGTACACATTAACGAATATCTCTACTCCGAAGTCGAAAACGATACCCGAAAAAGCGGAGAGAAAATATTCGATTATGTAAATCCCAAAAACCGGGGCGTACAAATAGAAATGGAAGCCGCATGTACCGAACACTTGAAAGAAATAGGCGGTTATCTCGAACCGGTATTCGAAAAGATCGAATTCAACGCCGACAATTTCGAATACGAGGCTTCGGTAATCATTCCCGTACGGAACCGTGTACGCACCATTGCCGATGCCATCGACTCGGTCTTGAAACAAAAACGAACTTCAAATTCAATCTGATTATTATCGACAACCACTCGACCGATGGAACCTCGGAGGCTATCGATCGCTTTGCCGGCGACGAAAGAGTAATCCACCTTTATTCCCGAACGAAATGACTTAGGTATAGGCGGTTGCTGGAACATGGGCGTACATCATTCCAAATGCGGGATATTTGCCGTACAATTAGACAGCGACGATGTATACAACAACGAAAATACCCTGCAAACCATGATCGATGCATTCTATGCCCAAAACTGCGGTATGGTCGTAGGAACTTACATGATGACCGATTTCAATATGAACATGATTGCTCCGGGTATCATCGACCACAAAGAGTGGACTCCCGAGAACGGACGGAACAATGCACTCCGCATTAACGGATTAGGCGCACCCAGAGCCTTCTACACGCCACTGCTCCGTCAAGTGAAGGTTCCCAATACGAGTTATGGCGAAGACTATGCCCTCGGTTTGAACATCTCGCGCCATTACCAAATAGGGCGCGTTTACGAAGTAGTTTATTTGTGTCGCCGTTGGGACGACAACTCCGACGCTTCACTGAGTATCGAAAAGATGAACGCCAACAATTTATATAAAGATCGTATTCGTACATGGGAATTACAAGCCCGCATCGCCATGAACAAAAAATAATGCAAATGAAAGTTACATCGGAACAAGCCAAACAATTACTGACCGACCAACTCTCCGTATGGGAATCGGCGCGTGACAATTACAAAGCATTGGAAGCGGTACAGGTTAAAGAACTAACGGTAGAAGGTTGTACGGTCAAGATACAATTCAACCCGGCCCGTATCGTATCTTCGGCAGCCAAAGTGGATACTCAATCGCTGAAAGAGCGCAAATGTTTTTTGTGTGCCGAAAACCGTCCGGAAGTGCAAGAAGGATTACCCGATGGCAGCTATACATGGTTGATTAATCCTTTCCCCATATTCCCGGAACACTTTACCATTCCGGTAAACGAGCACCTACCGCAACTTATCGAAAAGAGATTTGGCGACATGCTTCGCTTGGCACAGGCCGCCGAACATTACGTACTATTCTATAACGGCCCCAAATGCGGAGCATCGGCCCCAGATCATGCTCATTTCCAAGCCGGGAACAAAGGATTTCTACCTCTCGAAAAGGAGTTGAAAAAGTATAGGCGCATTCCCATACGAACCGAAAAATCGGCTCGTCTAAGTCAAGTCGAGGATTATATCTGTCCCTTCTTCCTTATCGAAGCGGAATCGGAAGAAGCCGCCGAAAAACTCTTTGTGAAGCTCTATAACGCACTTGAACTAAAAAAGAGGGCGAACCGGAACCCATGATGAACATACTCACATGGTATGAAGAGGGTAAATGGAGCTCTTGTATCTTTCCGAGAGCCCAGCATCGACCGTCGTGTTATTTCGCCGAAGGCGACGAAAATATCTTGCTCAGCCCCGCCTCGGTCGATATGGGTGGTGTGTTCATCACCCCTCTCGAAAAAGAATTTTAGGAAAATCGACGCTGAACATCTCGAAAAAATACTTTCAGAAGTCTGCCTCGACCGGGAAAAAGATGTACGAAATAATAGAAAAACTTAAATAAATATTCATGAAAGAGCCACAAGTTACCGTAGGAATCATGTCAGAACGACAAATACGTTTCGTCTTCAACGGGACGTATCTGGCAAATGGTGTTCCGGTCTCAGGAGAGCATGAGGCTCATACGGACGGGAAACAGATCTTCTGGAACGGAAACCGCTATACCCGAATCGTTTTCACTCCCGAAAAGAAGACTATTCGTTTTGTCTCAAAGAGGTGACTATCGGAGTAAAATTTCATTGGGAAAGGAAAGAAGACCAAACTTTCAAAGGTAATCTGAACCTGATAGTGGAAAATGGACTTATCACAGCCATAAACGCTTTGAGCGTAGAAGACTATCTACTTAGTGTCATATCTTCCGAAATGAGTGCGACCGCCTCGCTCGAACTATTGAAATCGCACGCCGTCATTTCCCGAAGCTGGTTGTTGGCCCAAATAAGAAAAAAACAAAGAGTTAGCCGGAAAGAAACCCGACTCGTTGATTCGTACCGACAAAGAACTGATTCACTGGTATGACCGGAAGACCATATCAACTTCGACGTATGTGCCGACGATCATTGTCAACGCTATCAAGGCATCACTCGGGCCTGTACCGAAGTTGTCGCACAAGCCATACAAGCTACGCACGGAGAAGTTCTCACATACGATGACGAAATATGCGATGCCCGCTTTTCAAAATGCTGCGGAGGCGTCGTGGAAGAATTTTCCTCTTGCTGGGAAAACATAAATCCCCCCCTACCTGACGGCTCTACGGGACGACAAAAATGAAAAAGATTTTCCCGACTTGAAGAACGAAGACACCGCCCGGCAATGGATATACACCTCCCCCACAGCCTTCTGTAATACGACCGACAAAAAGATACTCTCGCAGGTTCTCAACAATTACGATCAGGAAACGACCGATTTCTATCGATGGTCCGTTGTTTACTCCCAAAGCGAGCTGGCTCATCTCATTCATGAAAAATCTGGAATCGATTTCGGTGAAATCATCGACCTAAAACCCATAGAACGAGGAACGTCGGGCAGATTGGTACGGTTACAGATACAAGGTAGCAAACAAACTCTTATTATCGGGAAAGAGCTGGAAATTCGCCGTGTACTATCTCCGTCCCATTTATACAGCTCGGCTTTCGTCGTAGAGCGAGAAGATATACAGAACGGAATACCCCAACGGTTCGTCATACACGGAGCCGGCTGGGGACATGGCGTAGGACTCTGCCAGATCGGAGCCGCCGTCATGGGCGAACAAGGCTATCCTTATCGCGAAATACTGCTACACTATTTCGTAGGTGCGAACATAGAAAAACTATATTAAAATACACACCATGAACCCTCAAAAGAAAACATCACCTTGGGCGTGGATCCCTACTCTTTACTTTGCACAGGGATTACCCTATGTAGCCGTTATGACCATATCGGTCATCATGTATAAAAGATTAGGCATATCGAACACCGACATAGCGTTATATACCAGTTGGCTTTATCTGCCGTGGGTAATCAAACCGTTTTGGAGTCCATTCATCGATTTGCTGAAAACCAAACGATGGTGGGTAGTCACTATGCAGATGTTGGTAGGCGCCGGACTGGCAGGTATCGCATTCACCATTCCTGCCCCGCATTTCTTTCAAATAACACTCGCCATTTTCTGGTTGGTCGCATTCAGTTCTGCCACCCACGACATAGCAGCCGACGGATTTTATATGTTGGCTCTCGATACCCACGACCAAGCGATGTACGTGGGTATCCGCAGCACCTTTTACAGAGTCGCGACCATAGCCGGACAAGGTCTGCTGGTGATTCTCGCCGGATTGCTCGAATCGAATACAGGCCTCACTCCGTTGAACCTCGAAATAAAGGCCGGTCCGGAATATGCCAACGAAATAGTTCTTCCCTCCACCGACTACATCATCGACGCAAACAATGAAGAAATGCACTTCGTCGCATCGCCCTCCACCCTCGAAATAGGAACAACGGCCGATCCCCATGCAGTAGACTCTATCAACGCATGGGTAAAATGCCAAAACATTGCGAACGGATTTGTCCTCGCAGAGGCGAAAAACCCATCGCAAACGAAAGATGAAAACAGTAGCGGAATAGGCGAAAAAATAAACACTTTTATCAAAGAGACATTCGGTGAAAAAGAGAAAGAACCGAACACAAGCTCACCGGGAATATAGGCGTTATAAAAGTTTGCCTCTCCCAAAAAGCCCGGAAAAGGAGAAAAGGTCGTTTTAAATACAGTGCACAAAAGCGGAGACCAAAGTATCTATCTCACGCAAGGCGACCATTTGGAATTCACCGAAGAGAATTGGGATAAGCCGGCTTATATCGCGGTACAAATAGACCCGAAATTAAAAGAAGCATCGAATGCTTCGTTCGAATCCACATCGGGAAATATCTCGCTGGCATGGTCGATCACTTTCTTTGTCCTCGCCGGATTCTTTATCGCTATATGCTTGTATCACAAGTACATTTTACCTAAACCGAAATCAGACAAAGCCGTATGTGAAGCAACCGCCTCGAACATTTTCAAAGAGTTCTTTGCCACGTTTGTCACATTCTTCCAGAAAAAACAAGTATGGGTGGCTGTCTTGTTCATGCTACTATACCGATTGCCCGAAGCTCAGTTGGTAAAACTTATCAATCCCTTCTTGCTCGACCCCAAAGAATTAGGGGGATTAGGACTGACAACGGGACAAGTCGGTTTAGTATATGGTACTATCGGGATTTTAGGCTTGACGATCGGTGGAATCATCGGTGGAATCGTAGCGGCAAAAGGTGGACTCAAAAATGGCTTTGGCCTATGGCTTGAGTATTTCCCTCACCTGCGCTACATTCGTTTACCTCAGCTATTACCAACCCGATAGCCTGTTCGTCATCAACCTCTGCGTTTTTATAGAACAATTCGGTTATGGATTTGGATTCACAGCTTATATGCTGTATTTGATTTACTTCTCCGACGGGGAACATAAAACGGCCCACTATGCCATTTGCACGGCATTCATGGCCTTAGGTATGATGTTACCCGGCATGGCTGCCGGCTGGCTGCAAGAACTCATAGGATATAAACACTTCTTCTATTGGGTAATGATCTGTTGTGCAGCGACTATTGCAGTATGTGCATTCATAAAAATAGATCCCAATTACGGGAAAAAAGAGACAGAAGAAAAAGAGACAGAAACAAAATAATATAAAAAATAAAGTCTATGAAATTAAAAAAGTATATAATTTTGTGTTTGATTACAAGTCTTACAGGAGGACTGAGCGCACAAAAAACAATGACGGGTATCGAAGTTCTGAAAAAAGATAATTTCAAAATATTGGAAGGAAAAGAGTAGGCGATTACCAACCCGACAGGGGTTGATAATTCGTTGAAATCTACTATCGATATTCTGTTCGAAGCTCCTAACGTCAATTTGGTGGCCCTGTACGGGCCCGAACACGGCGTGCGCGGCGACGTGCATGCCGGCGATAAGGTAGAAAATTCCACAGACCCATCGACCGGATTACCGGTATATTCGCTATATGGGAAAACCAGAAAACCGACACCCGAAATGTTACAAGGTATCGATGTGCTTGTCTACGACATACAAGATATAGGTTGTCGCTCCTTTACTTACATCAGTACTATGGGCGTGGCTATGGAAGCGGCCGCTGAAAACGGAATCGAATTTATCGTACTCGACCGGCCCAACCCCATCGGAGGAGAGAAAGTGGAAGGGAATCTCGTGGAAGACGGTTACATCTCTTTCGTAAGCCAATTCAAAATACCATACATTTACGGACTTACTTGCGGAGAGCTTGCCCGAATGTTGGTGGGAGAACACATGCTTGCCAAAGACTGCAAACTTACAGTCGTCCCCATGAAGCATTGGAAACGAAGCATGGACTATACTAAAACAGGTTTGCAATGGATACCCTCCTCACCACATATTCCGCATCCCCATTCGGCATACTTCTACCCCCTGTCGGGAATCGTGGGAGAGCTGCCCTACCTCTCCATCGGAGTGGGATATACCATACCGTTCCAAATGTTCGCAGCAGAATGGATAGATGCCGATAAGCTCGCCGACCGCATGAATAATTTGAACCTGCCGGGTATTAAATTCCGCCCCATGCATTTGAAGCCTTTCTACGCTTTCGGAAAAGGGGAACATTTACAAGGAGTACAAGTACATATTTTGGATTATAAAAAGCTCGACTTTCCGAAGTCCAATTCTACATCATGCAAGAATTGGCCGCTTTGTATCCCGATAAACCCGCATTTTGCAAAGAAAATGAAAGCCGATTCGACATGTTCGACAAAGTATGCGGAAGTAACCAAATAAGAGAAAGATTTTCAAAAAATTACCATTTCGACGACATCAAGGACTATTGGTATAAAGACGTCGAAGATTTCAAAAAACTATCTCGAAAATATTATCTCTATAAATAAAGAACAGATTGTTTAACGTACCGAGATGAAAGAACAAAAGTATAACGCTTATCTGAAAGAAATCGGGAAATTTATCCCGAAAGACCGGATATATACCGACGAGCTTCGTTTGTTGGCTTGGGGAACCGATGCCGGATTCTATCGACTAATCCCGAAAATAGTCATTCGGGCAAAAGACGAAAATGAAGTTTCCCGGCTCCTCGCTTTGGCCGACAAATATACACTGCCTGTCACATTTCGAGCGGCAGGAACTTCACTCTCAGGTCAAAGCATAAGCGATTCTATACTTATCGTAGCCGGGAAAAATTGGGAAAAATATTCCATCTCGGAAGATTTCGAACGCATTACACTCCAACCCGGTATTATCGGGGCACGTGTCAATGAAATATTAAAACCCCACGGTCGTAAATTCGCACCCGATCCTGCATCGGTAAAATCGGCTATGGTGGGCGGAATCGTCATGAACAATGCATCCGGTATGAACTGCGGTACACACGCCAACAGCGACAAAGAATTGCTTTCGGCGAAAATCGTGCTTGCCGACGGTACTCGGTTGAACACCGGCGACCCGGAAAGTCGAATGACATTCGAGAAAAACCACACCCGTTCCTGAACAAAATCATCGAGATAAGAGACGAAATACGAAACGACAACGAACTGAGTGACCGTATCCGCAAAAAATATTCCATCAAAAAATGTCACCGGGTTGAATTTATTACCTTTTGTGATATATGACGACCCATTCGATATTATCGCCCACCTCATGGTGGGGTCAGAGGGTACGCTCGCTTTCTTATCGGAAGTTACGATGAAAACCGAGCATGACTATCCCTATTCGGCGAGTGCCATGCTTTACTTCTCGAACATAAAGGATGCCTGTCGAGCGGTCGTTGCCATGAAACCCGGTCCCGTATTCAGTGCAGAGCTGCTCGACAAAAAGTCTTTGGCTTCGGTCAACGACACGACTGGAACGGGTCTTACAGCAGTTTTGACCGAAACGAAAGCCGATACTCCCGAAGAACTACAAGCCAATATCGAAGAAATAAAAAGATACTTTCTCCATTCAAAACCGTTACTCCTATTCACTTTACGGACAAGCCCGAAGAATATTCGAAATACTGGGCTATCCGTTCGGGTATTTTCCCATCGGTGGGAGGAACTCGCCGGCCGGGTACGACCGTTTTGATCGAAGACGTTGCGTTTCCATTGAAAGAGCTACCCGAAGCGACCGCCGATTTACAAAAGAGTTATTGGTAACGAATGAATATCACGACGCTTGTATTTACGGACATGCGTTAGAGGGAAACTTCCACTTTATCATCAGCCAGTCGTTCGACTCTCCCGAACAAGTCGCCCGATATGAAAAAACTGATGGACGAAGTAAAACATTGGTAGTGGACAAGTACGACGGTTCGCTGAAAGCAGAACACGGAACCGGACGGAACATGGCGTCAAAGAGTTGTTCGATCCGAAAGGATTACTCAATCCCGGTGTCATTTTCAACGAAGACCCACATTGCCATTTAAAACACTTCAAACCTATGCCTCTGACAAACGCTCACGTAGACAAGTGCATAGAGTGCGGATTCTGTGAAGTGAATTGCCTGACTTGTGGATTCTCTCTTTCTTCCGTCAACGTATCGTCATTCAACGGGAAATTTCCCGGCTCAAAAACTATCCGATACGGAAAGTTCGGAACGGCTGAAAACATTGCAGAAACAATACAAATATTTAGGAAACGCAACCTGTGCGGGAGACGGACTTTGTTCCATGTCTTGCCCGATGGGAATCAATGTAGGCGATTTAACGCACGATATCAGACTAGCGAATTTACCCGAAAAAAGCATTGGATACAAAACCGGCGATTTCGTCGCCAATCATTTTGCCGAAACGAAATCGGCTCTCAGACCTGTTCTTTACTTGGCGAACATGGCCCACAATATGTTGGGCGATAAAGTCATGAGCTCTATTGGGCAAGGTCTTCACCAAATAGGTGTTCCATTGTGGACACCATCTATGCCCAAACCCTATTATCCTCATCGAATACAACAGCACGAAGAATCTCTGAAAGTGGTCTATTTCCCAAGCTGTATCAATCAAACTATGGGTACGGCGAAAGATTCACCCGACCAAACGCCTCTGATCGACAAGACTGTCGCCTTGCTGCAAAAAGCCGGATATGAAGTCATCTTTCCCGAAAACATGAAGAATCTCTGTTGCGGAACAATCTGGGAAAGTAAAGGTATGATGGACATTGCCGACCGAAAATCGGCCGAATTGGAAGCTGCGCTATACAAGGCTAGCAACGGAGGGAAATATCCTGTACTCTGCGACCAAAGTCCCTGTCTGCACCGTATGCGCGAGGTCATGACCCAAGTAAAACTATATGAACCGGTAGAGTTCATATATACTTTCCTGAAAGACAAACTCGTTTTTTCTCCTATCGACGAACCAATCGCCGTTCATATCACTTGCTCGATGAGAAAAATGAATTTGGGAAACATGCTCGTCGATTTAGCTCATTTATGCTCTACAAAAGTAATTGTTCCCGAAGAAGTAGGTTGTTGCGGTTTCGCCGGTGACAGGGGATTCACTTATCCCGAGGTCAACGCCTATGCTCTCAGAAAGCTAAAACCTCAAATAGAAAAAGCAGGAGTAAAAACCGGTTATTCCAATAGCCGCACTTGCGAAATAGGACTGACGACCAATGCAGGAATACCTTATATTTCTATCGTCTATTTAGTAGATAAATGTACAACTTCAAAAAATAAATGCCATGAACAACCCGCCTAATAAAAGGCTTCTTTCTCTCGATATACTGAGAGGTATCACCATCGCCGGAATGATTATGGTAAATAATCCCGGTTCGTGGGGATATATCTATGCACCGCTCGGCCATGCCGAATGGATAGGTCTGACTCCCACCGACCTCGTTTTTCCGTTCTTCATGTTCATCATGGGAATATCGACTTATATGTCGTTGAGAAAATTCGACTTCCGGCTATCGGGAGCGGTAGCGTGGAAAATCATACGCCGCACGATTGTTATCTTCGCTATCGGATTGGCTATCGCTTGGTTCGGATTAACCATGCGTACCTATCATCAACTGGGAGAAAGAGTCTCTATCCTTTTTCGAACGATTGGGCCGCTCTATGTGGAATTTCGACCATATCCGTATATTGGGAGTTATGCCCCGTTTAGCGATTTGCTACGGAGTAGCCGCATTTATCGCCTTGATTGTCAAACATAAATATATACCCCACATCGTATCGGTCACGTTGATTGCCTACTTCGTCATACTGATAACAGGAAAAGGGTTCGAATTTTCCGAAGATAACATCATCTCGGTAGTCGACAGAGCTATTTTAGGAAGCAACCACATGTATCACGATAACGGGCTGGCTCTCGACCCCGAGGGGTTGCTCAGTACGATACCGTCGATATGCCACGTACTCGTCGGCATATTTTGCGGGGGACTCATCATGCGCACAAAAGATAACGCCGTACGCATGCAGAATCTTTTCATTGCAGGAACGATACTCACTTTTGCCGGATTACTTCTCGAATACGGTTGTCCTATCAGCAAAAAATATGGTCTCCTACATTTGTTCTCACCACATGCGGATTAGCAGCCAGCTCATTGGCTTTGCTCATCTGGATCATAGACATCAAAGGATACAAAAAATGGAGCCGATTTTTCGAAGCATTCGGTATCAATCCCTTATTCATGTACGTATTGGGAGCTGTGTTAAGCATCCTCATCGGTAGTATTTACGTTACTTACGGAGGAGCGAGTATGACTTTGAAAGGAATGATTTACAATGAATGGCTCGTTCCTCTATTCAAAGACGAAACTTTTTGCATCGCTTATATTCGCCCTTTTATTTATCGGTGTAAACTGGATTATAGGGTATGTTTTGTATAAAAAAGAAAATATATATAAAGATATGATTATTATTGCAGACAGTGGTTCTACCAAAACCGATTGGTGCGTAGTAAACCACGGAAAACAGGTTAAAAGAATCACAACAGAGGGAACCAATCCGTTTTTTCAGACAGAAGAGGAAATAAGCCAAGTGGTAAAAGATAAACTCATGCCCCATTTGGACGGAGTGAAAATAGATGCCGTTTATTTCTATGGGGCAGGTTGTGCCTTTCCAGAAAAGAATGAGATTGTCCACAATGCCATTTATAGGCACATACCGGTAACTATCGAAGTCGGGAGCGACTTGTTAGCAGCTGCCCGCAGCCTTTGTGGACATAAAGCGGGTATCGCCTGTATCATGGGGACCGGATCGAACTCTTGTTATTATGATGGCAAAGAGATCGTAAACAACATATCCCCATTGGGATATATCTTGGGCGACGAAGGCAGCGGCGCTGTTTTGGGAAAATTATTGGTCGGCGACTGTTTGAAAAACCAACTGACTCCCGAACTAAAAGAAAAATTTTTCAACCGCTTCAATCTCACGCCAAAAGAAATTTTGGATAACGTATACAAGAAGCCTTTCCCCAATCGTTTTTTGGCATCGGTATCGCCGTTCCTCATCGAAAAATATCGAAGAGCCTTGTATCCACAGAATCGTTCTGAACGGATTCAAAAACTTCTTCACCCGTAATGTCATGCAATATGACTACAAAAATGTAAAAGTACATTTCATCGGGTCTATCGCATACTATTACAAAGAAGTTTTTGGAAGAAGCCGCCCTTGCCCTGCAAATAGAATTGGGAACAATCATAAAAAGTCCTATGGAAGGACTCGTCGAATTTCATTCAACTTTATAAAAACGCATATTATGGCATTCGTAAAAATAACCGAACAACCGTCTCTTTACGACAACCTCGAAAAAAATCGGTATTGGAAATATTGCAAGATATCAATACCGAAGACCAGAAAGATCGCTTTGGCCGTGAAAAAAGCGATTCCTCAAATAGAAAAGTTGGTAACCCAGATTGTGCCCCGCATGAAACAAGGCGGACGCATCTTCTACATGGGTGCGGGTACCAGTGGACGTCTCTCGGGTACTCGACGCTTCGGAAATTCCCCGACATTCGGTATGCCCCCCGACATTGGTCATCGGACTAATCGCCGGCGGCGATACAGCTTTACGTAATCCGGTCGAAAACGCCGAAGACGACATGAACCGCGGCTGGGAAGAACTGAAAGAGCATAACATCAACGAAAAGACACGGTAATAGGAATCGCGGCATCGGGTACAACCCCTTATGTTATCGGAGCTCTACATGCGGCAAGAGAGCACGGTATTCTCACCGGTTCCATATCGAGTAATCCCGATTCCCCCATATCGAAAGAAGCCGACGTGGCGATCGAAATGATTGTCGGACCTGAATACGTTACGGGGGAGTTCCCGCATGAAATCGGGAACCGGGCAAAAAATGATTCTCAACATGATAACAACATCTGTCATGATACAATTGGGACGGGTCAAAGGTAACCGTATGGTAAATATGCAGCTCTCCAACCAAAAACTAGTAGACAGAGGCACTCGTATGGTGTCGGAAGAACTGGGCATGGACTATGACCAAGCCAAACGATTATTGCTTCTGCACGGCTCTGTGAAAAAAGCAGTCGATGCCTACCACGCAGAAAATCCAAACTCATAAACACATCGAATTTATGAAACCGTTTTTTATCCTTTTAGGACTATCGATATGCGTAATAAGCCTGTCGGCACAAGAAGCATACCAATATAATCAGTTTTATTACCAACGCGCCACATTATTCGAGAAGTTACCTATCGACAGCGACGATATCGTATTTTTTAGGAAACAGTATCACGAACGGTTGCGAGTGGCACGAGTTATTCAATAACCCCAATATCAAAAACAGAGGAATAAGTTCGGACGTTTCAATGGGGGTTTACGATCGTCTCGACCCGATTATCAAAGGGAAACCGGCAAAAATATTTCTGATGATCGGTATCAACGACATCGCGCATCATTTATCAACCGACAGCATCGTTAAAAACATAACCAAAATCATTCGAAAGATTAAGAAAGAGACCCCTTCCACACAACTTTACATACAAAGTTTGTTACCCACGAACGACTCTTTCGAACGATTCAAAACGATTATGGGAAAAACGCCCCAAATTATTGAAATAAACCAGCAATTAGAAGAGCTTGCCCCGATAGAAAATATACATACATCGATCTGTTTCCACATCTGACGACTCCGGGAACGACCGTACTCGATCCTCAATATACGAATGACGGACTGCATCTGCTCGGAGATGGTTATCTAGTCTGGAAAGACGTTTTATTACCTTATTTGCAATAACAAAAATCCGGCAGAAGTCTTTTTCTTGATTTTTCTGCCGGATTTCATTTTTTTTTTTTTCCAACTACCTTAATCTCTATCCTTCGACCATAATCGTCAACACTTCCATTCCCTCAAATGGAGAAACACAGAGGTTATTTTGAATATACTAACCGATAGTAATATCAGGGACAAAGTCAGTTTCAACATCGGCTACGGGATAACTCTGCATTCAATAAAAAATTTACAGAGCTATTCGATAAATCAAGATATAATATATTGTTTTTTGAATATAAATTCAAAAAAAATCTCTTGATTAACATAATTAAAACATGTAGCTTTGTAACTAAATTTATTAAACAAATTTAATTTACCATGAAAAAGATTGTAATACCTCTTCTTTTGGGTCTCTTTGCCACAATACCACATCATCTTCCGGCAGCCTCTTACAAGAGCATTATCGTCAACCAATCAGATGGCTCCGAAATGAAAGTAACCATCGAAGACGATATGAAAACAGCGGTTGCCGAAGGGAATCTAGTAATCACTTGCACCAAAGGCGACATAGTCCTGCCTGTCATCGACATAAAAAACTGGACATTCTCTACAAGTGCAGGCAGCGACGACGTGTGGACCGGAATAGAATCGCCGACCGCAAGCGGAACAAATTGCATACTCAACTCCGACAGAATCATTCTCAGTAACTTACCCGAGGGTTCCACGGTCACTCTTTGTTCCATCGACGGGCGAATAGTTAAAATAGCCGTGCCGAGGGCGATTACGAGCTCTCTATCTCCGAACTGCCCAAAGGCATATATGTATTGACTTATAATAAAAACACACTTAAAATAGCGGTTGCAAAATGAAAAAAGTTCTACTTCTCACCGCAGCCGTTCTCATAAGCGGTTCTGCAATGGCTCAACACGAGCATTTCCACTTGTTCCGCAACGACAAGCAATTCAATACGTTCAACAACGTACAAGAAATAACCTATCAGGGATCACCCTCCTCGGGTTACGACAAAATGCTAGTGACCGATGCCAAAGGTAATACGACCACTATCGATATAGAAGCTATCGACAGCGTTGTAATCCGTTCCACAGGGATTCCCGAATTTCACGTGAATCTAACCGATCACCCCGAGTGGACGGAACTTACCGGCAGCAAGAGTGACGAACATCCGGCCATACTGCGCATGGACGGGAACGGAATGTACGACGACCTGCCCGAACAAGAAGTTATATTTCGCGGTCGAGGTAACTCCACGTGGAATATGAAAAAGAAACCCTATCGTTTCAAAATGGATAAGAAAAACAGCGGTCTGCGGCATGAAGAAAGCAAAATCATTCGCGTTGATCGCCAACTACATCGACTGCTCTCTTATGCGCAATACCGTAGCTCTTTGGCTTGCCAATTACCTCGAAATGCCTTTTGCCAACCACTGTATACCGGTAAAAGTCTATTTCAACGGCATCTGCAAAGGCCAGTATATGCTCACCGAAAAACAGGAATCGGCAGTGGCAGCGTCGATATCGATGAAGAAAAAGGAATGTTATTCGAAATAGACTCGAACTACGACGGAGATTACAAATTCGCTTACGATCTCTATTCTCATACCGCAGTTCAGAACGGAAACAATAACCAAGGCACTCTACCCGTAATGATCGCCGATCCTGATCTAACCGAAATAGCTCCTGCCCTCGGACTCACGGCCGATGAATATTTCGATACATGGAAGAACGATTTCTCAGCCATGCTCACCGCCGTGATGACAACTCCCTCGACAGGTAGTTTAAAAGAATATATCGACATTGAATCGGTCGTTAATTTCTTCATGGTCAATTCTCTATCTTCCAATCATGAAATGAGGCATCCCAAGAGTTTCAAACTTTATAAAGATTCACTCGATGGAGTCTACAAATTCGGCCCGGTATGGGACTTCGACTGGGCATTTACATTCGACGGAAGAGAAGGTGCTCCTGCCAATACTCCTATGGTCGACAACAACGGAGACTGTGGCGGCTACACTTTCATCAAAGCCTTGCTGAGCAATGAAGAGATACGCACGCTATATCAACAAAAGTGGAATGCTTTTGTCAAAGATGGTTATCCCGAATTGAAAGCCTATATGGAAGAATACGCTACCCTCATAGAACCTTCGGCCAAAGAGAACGGAGTGCTTTGGCCTGCCGATTACAGCGTGGATTGGAGATTAAGCGAAAGCTCTTTCGACTTCCGAGAAAACTTCGATAAGCTTAAAGCGTGGATTCAACAGCGTATAAACTATTGTAATGAAGACCCCAACTTCGGTCTATACCGTTGATTTTCGTAATTACATCTCTAACCAAGACTATCATTATAACGATTTAAAAGTTGGGAAAAACTTCATTACATCATTCAAAATAAAAAGTCCGGCAGAAACCGATTCTCGATTTTTCTGCCGGACTTCATTTTTATTAACACTACTCCACGACAATTTTCCGATTATATATCTGCCCCGACGATTTCACGGAAACCAAATAAAATCCGGGGACAACCCCTCAACAGGCAAAGAAGTAACCGATTCTTTAAGTTTTTCTCTCATAACAATTTCCCCTTGTGAATTTATGACCGAGAGTTCCGATACGCTATCTCCGGGAAAAGTTACGGTTACATATTCGCGAACTGGATTGGGAGCAACCGTAAAATCTACTCTTTATTACCGTCAACACCCGTCGTCACCGTATCTTTCCTAGTAGCCGCCTCGGTAAATGCCGAATAGTTTTTCAAATCATCGTGAGAAAAAGCAGCATAATAGTAAGTCGCTTTTTTCTAACTCGGAATCCGTATAGCACTCGCCCTCTCCATCATAAACGATCTCGCCGTCCGTTTCATCAGCAGCGAACCGGTCATTACGGCGGACAATAGTCGTCGCCTCAAAATCGGGAGCCGGGTTAATAAGTCCTGTCATAGCAATATCATCGAGAGCCAACACTCCACCGCTGCACGGTGCACTACTGGGAACGACGAAATCCAACGAGATCACTCGCAAAGCATCACATTTCTTACTCGTATTCGATGCCAATCGAACGCTTGGAAAGTGCGAATATCTATTTTCGCTTTTTTCCATCGGTCGAATTCAACGGCAATGTTTCGTTATACCACCAGTCATCGGCATTACCGTCCAAGTCGTTATCTTCTTTTTACAATAAGACGCAATGTCCGGCTCGACCCATCTCCCTTATACCAAAACTCCAAATAAGGAGAATCAGAAAAATCTCGTGCCTTTTCAAAAACGAGAACCGCCGCATATTCACCCCAAGCCTTGTCGATATCATAAGTCATTTGGAGAGCCTTTCCCTCATAACCGTCTACCTCTTCAAGAGACCCTCTACCACCGCTATCGCCTACACCTTCGACCGAAGTTATTCCATTCTCGAAATCGTCCACCGTGATATTCACAGGTATCTCATAAACCGGATTTTTCCAAGAAAGCGTAATTCTTCCATCGACAAAATTTCCTGTAAATTCACTCGGTGCAGGAGGAGGCGTAGTATCCCATAGAACCGACACCTTACCTTTGGCATAAGCCCTTACGGGAGTATTCACTCCATCGTCGATAGTTCCATAAATCCAATAATCTCCTTTCGGTTGTAAATTGCGTACATTCCAATCGTACGAGTCTATTGCCTGTACATCGCTGGATAACCCTGTTACAATAGAAGTTCCGTTAATACTGTCCAAAGAATAATACAAATTGATTTTTGCCGTACCCTGAGGATCGAAACAGGACCATTTGATTTTAAAACTATCGGTCACCGGGTCGTTATTTCCGTTCGGTTCCGTAATATATAAACTCGGCTTTAAACCTCCCGAACGAGTAAATTCATACGAATAAAATTCATTCCCGTCTCTGTCGCGAGCAATCAATTTGACCTTTTCACCACTCTCCGACACATCGATCGTAGAGAATCCGGCAATCTTATTAAACATCAAACTATACGCTTTATCCACCATGTTATATTGATCCCGGTTGCTCCCGTTCATCGCACCCGGACGAAGATAGTGCACGCCCGCTTTATACAGATGCTCGAAATTATGTTCGTCACCACCAAAGACAAGAATATGCTTACCCGCCAATGCGTGTTTCTCCAACAACGGCGCTATATATTCCTTTTTGGCTGGCCGACCACTGCCCATGATAACTGGTTGAATAGACATTGACATGCGCAAAAATAAATATCCATTTCGAATCGGCATTCGTTAATTGCTCGTCCAACCAAGTCAACTGTTTCGAACCAGTGGCAAACGAAGGATCGTCTTTACCTTCATTCCAGTTACAACCGATAATTTTCACATCGCCGTAGTCCATAGCGAAATAGGACTCTCCTCTCGGGTCTATCCGTTCATCGGTATCGATATATCCATGAGATGGGACAGAAAAAAAATAATCGTAATAAGTAGTAGGGCCGTTTTCATCGGATTTATCCATCGTTTCATGATTACCGATAACGGAAAGTAAGAGTCTTCGCTGTAAGCATGGATTCTCCGGGAATAAAAAATGCCGAGTTCCAAGTGCGCATATCGCCTTTATTTACCAAATCGCCGATAGTAATCCACATATCGGGATCGACACCCAACATAATCGGAGCCGAGTTCTGCCAAATCTTTTCATCGTTATCATGTACATCGCTGAACGCGACCAAACGGAAATCGGTTCCTTTCTCTGGGGCTGTTTTTCGCTGTACAAATCGTTTCATAACGACGACTTTCGTCCCCCACCTGATAATAATATTCTGTAAAGGTTCGAGTCCCGTCAATTCGATGACGTGCACAAATCCCTCGCCGTCCACATTCCAACCAGTCTCGGCTGTGACCTTTTGTCCTAAATCGGGTGTTTTCCCATAATAAACCGTACCAGACGGATTAGAATCCAACGTCTGCCAAAGAATACGCACCGAATGGGTTGTCGGGGACATACTGTATGGTTTTTGAAACACTCATAAGGCAATTCGCCTACCGGTGCGTTTTCAGTAGAAACGCCCCAGCGCGGGTCGCCCAAATCGCTACCGTCATCACCGGCTCCCACAGCCGGAGAATCTTTGTACAGTTGGAAGTTTCCATTCTCGCATCTACAAACAGAGGATTCTTGGATATAATATTCTCTTTCGGTGCACTTCCATACAAATCCACGTTATAGGGAGATAACGTTCTTTACAATGTTTCATCTCCGTAGGCCGTAAAGCTCTTGGTATCGTCTCTTCTTTCCGAAAATGCCGAAATACAATTTTTTATCGTCGAACGGCCTGCATTATACAGATATACGCCACGACGGTCATAGCAGTTATAGAAAGTACAATGGTCGATCAATACAACCGGCATCAAGACTAGTTCTTCGCCACAATTTATACGGAAGAAATAATTGCTCCCTGTATTAAAATTAAGGAATGTAGAATTAGTAACGGGAAAGAGTTTCGACCTGCGTAT
>VOFI01001765.1_pt1 | contig 40289 bp, 49 predicted proteins | sample 5384131 | NCBI WGS metagenome assembly VOFI01 (sample SAMN12384728, study PRJNA508395) | human gut metagenome | isolation source: healthy gut H | host: Homo sapiens | reverse complement strand
ACCAGGGCCGGACTCAGGAGATCCGGGACCGGGTGCTGCACCTGTAAAATATTTCGTTCAAAAGGCAAAGCCTTTTTCCCGAGGCGCATGTCCCCGGGAAAAACGATCAAACTCAAATGGGCGCCTGCGGGCGCCCATTTTGAAGAATAGCAGGAGGGCTGTCATGTACTACGGTGAGATCAAAAACTGCGACATTGCCAATGGCGAGGGAGTGCGGGTCACCCTGTTCGTCTCCGGCTGCACCAATCACTGCAAGAACTGCTTTCAGCCCCAAACCTGGGACTTCTGCTACGGCCAGCCCTTTACCACCGAGACGGAGGATTATTTGCTCTCCCTACTCTCCCCTGTCTACATCAACGGCCTGACACTGCTGGGGGGCGAGCCCTTTGAACCGGAGAACCAGCGGGCCCTGGTGCCCTTTCTCCGGCGGGTCCGGCAGATGTATCCGGACAAGACCATCTGGGGCTTCTCCGGCTTCACCTATGAGGAGCTTACCTCGGACGGCACTCATCCCCGCTGCGAGGTGACAGACGAGATGCTCTCCCTGTTGGATGTGCTGGTGGACGGCCGCTTCGTAGAGGAGCTGAAGGACCTGACCCTCCGGTTCCGGGGCAGCTCCAACCAGCGGCTCATCGACCTGAACGCCAGCCGTCAGGCCGGTTGCCTCTGTTTCCTGCCGGACCGCCCCCGGGGCGGCCGCTGAACAGCAGCCTCCAACCGGTTTTTTCAGAGGCGCCCCGCCCTTCGGTGTGGGGCGCCTCCTTCTCTTTCGGTGCCTGCCGAATTTTAAAGCAAGACCCGTAGAAATTTTGGCAGATTGCTTCTTGACATTTGCTAGTTTGCTAACTAAAATATAATCCTGTTCAGTTGGAGGAGGTGTTTCCATGCAGCATGAGCGGTACGTCGGGTATGAGATCAAGGCACTGTCCAATCTCCTGCGCAGACGGCTTTGGGGGCCTGCCGACCATCCCCAGAGCATGCTGACGGAGATCGAGGGCGTTTTGATCGGTTATCTCTGCCACAGCCAGGGCCGGGAAATCTATCAAAAGGATCTGGAGCGCGCCCTCTGCATCCGCAGCTCCACCGCCTCCCGGCTGCTGAAGCGGCTGGAGGACGAGGGCCTCGTCCAGCGCTCTATGGGAGTCAGGGACGCCCGGATGAAGCGGATCACGCCCACACTCCGGGCGCAGGCGCTGAATCAGGAGGCAGAGCGGCGGATCGCCGCCACAGAGGCGACGCTGACCAGAGGCATCTCTCAGGAGGAGATTGACCAGTTCCTGGCCATCGCGGAAAAGCTGAAGCAAAATCTCATTTGACCAACCGGGCCCCGCCGGGAAGCGGCTCAATCGCTTCCCCCGGCACAGCAAAGACACAAGGAGGTATTCTATGAAGAAAAAAAGGAGCCTGGCCAGCTGTATTCAGGAGTTCTGGCCAGCCACCATCCTGACGCCCATCTTCGTCATCGGCGAAGTGGCGTTTGACGTGTTGATCCCCCTGATGACCGGCAAGCTGCTGGACGAGGGGGTCAAGGCCGGCAGCATGCACCATATTGCCGCCTACGGCCTCACCGTGGTGGGAATGGCTGTTCTGGCGCTGATCTGCGGCGGACTGTCCGGCCGTTTCGGCGCCAAGGCCTCTACGGGCTTCGCGCGGAATCTGCGGCGGGAGATGTATCGGAATGTCCAGAAGTTCTCCTTTGCCAACATTGACAAGTTCTCCACCAGCGGCATCATCACCCGCCTGACCACAGACGTGACCAACGTCCAGATGGCTTTTATGATGGTCATCCGTATCGCGGTCCGGTCCCCCATCATGTTGATCTGCGCCTGGGTACTCACCCTGCGCATCAACCCCAAGCTGGCACTGATCTTCCTGGTGGTCATCCCGATCCTGGGCATCGGCCTGGCGCTCATCATGACCAGGGCCCACCCCATTTTTGAACGGGTCTTCAAGCGCTATGACCACCTGAACAACGTGGTGCAGGAGAACCTGCTGGGTATCCGGGTGGTGAAGTCCTTTGTTCGGGAGGACCATGAAGTAGAGAAGTTCGGCAAGGTCTCCCAGGAGATCTACATGGACTTCTCCAAGGCGGAGCGCATCCTGGCCTTCAATATGCCTCTGATGCAGATCTGTGTGTATGCCTGCATGATCTCCGTGTCCTGGATCGGCGCCAACCTGATCGTGGGCGGCAGCATGACCACCGGCCAGCTGACCAGTATGTTCAGCTACATCATGATGATGCTGATGAGCCTGATGATGCTCTCCATGGTACTGACTATGATCATCATGGCCCGGGCCTCCGCAGAGCGGATCACAGAGATCCTGAACGAGGAGAGCGATCTGAAGAACGGCTCCCAGCCCATCGAAGAGGTCAAGGACGGCTCCGTGGTGTTTGAGAACGTCAGCTTCTCCTACGCCAAGGACCCCAGCAAGGAGTGCCTGAAGAACGTGAACCTCACGGTGAAGTCCGGTGAGACCGTAGGTATCCTGGGCGGCACCGGCACCTCCAAGACCACCCTGGTCCAGCTGATCCCCCGTCTGTACGACGCCACTGAGGGCCGCGTCCTGGTGGGCGGCGCGGACGTCCGGGACTACGATATGGACGCCCTGCGGGACCAGGTGGCCATGGTGCTGCAGAAGAACGTGCTGTTCTCCGGCACCATCAAGGATAATCTCCGCTGGGGCAAAAAGGACGCCACTGACGAGGAGATGGTCCGGATGTGCCAGCTGGCCCAGGCGGACTCCTTTATCCAGGAGTTCCCCGACAAGTACGACACCTATATCGAGCAGGGCGGCTCCAACGTCTCCGGCGGGCAGAAGCAGCGGCTTTGCATCGCCCGGGCCCTGCTGAAGCACCCCAAGATCCTGATCCTGGACGACTCCACCTCCGCCGTGGACACCAAGACCGACGCCCTGATCCGCAAGCGTTTCTGGAGGAGATCCCGGATACCACCAAGTTCATCATCGCCCAGCGGGTCTCCTCCATCGAGGACGCCGACAAGATCCTGGTGATGGACGGCGGACAGATCGTGGCCATGGGTACCCACGACGAATTGCTGAAAACCTGTGATATCTACCGCGAGACCTATGAGTCCCAAATGAAAGGAGGCAGTGACAATGAGCAGTAAGCAGATCCGCAGCGGCGCCAAGGCGCCCGGCCATCGCCGGCACATTGTCGGCCGCCTGATGGGCTATATCAAACGGGGGTACAAGGCCCGCTTCATCATTGTTCTGGTGTGCATTCTGGTCAGTGCTATCGCCAACGTGGCGGGCTCTCTGTTTCTGGGCAGTCTGATCGACGACTATATCACCCCCCTGCTGGGTGCGGCGGATCCAGACTTTTCCGGCCTGGTGCGGGCCCTGGTGATGATGGGTTGCCTGTTCCTGGTGGGTGCCCTGTGCGCTTACGCCTATAACCGGAACATGATCGTGGTGTCCCAGGGCGTACAGAAAACCATTCGGGACGACCTGTTCGGCCACATGCAGACCCTGCCTATCAAGTATTTTGACACCCACGCCCACGGCGACGTGATGAGCGTCTACACCAACGATGTGGACACCCTGCGGCAGATGTTCGCCCAGAGCATCCCCCAGGTCATCAACTCCTCTATGACCATCCTGGTCACCTTCCTGGGTATGCTGTTCACCAACGCCCTGCTCACGGTTGTGGTCCTGGTGTGCGTCTGCTTCGCCCTGGTGGTGACACGGTTCCTGGCCGGCCGCAGCGGCCGCTATTTCCTCCGCCAGCAGAGCACCCTGGGCGCCCTCAACGGTTATATCGAGGAGATGATCAACGGTCAGAAAGTGGTCAAGGTCTTCTGCCATGAGCAGGAGGCCCAGGACGGCTTTGACCGGGTCAACGACGAAATGTTCCACAGCGCGGACAAAGCCCACACCTACGCCAGCATCCTGATGCCTATCATGGTGAACATCGGCAATGTCCAGTACGTGATCGTGGCTATGGTGGGCGGCGCTCTGGCCCTCAGCGGGGTGGACACCACCATCACCCTGGGCGTTATTGCCAGCTTCCTGCAGCTGTCCAAGAGCTTTTCCAACCCCATCAACCAGATCTCCCAGCAGTTCAACTCCATCATCATGGCCCTGGCCGGCGCGGAGCGGATCTTTGCCCTGATGGACGAGGAGTCGGAGGAGGACCACGGCACTGTGACGCTGGTAAACGTGTCCTATGACAAAGAGGGCCACCAACTGGAGGAGTCCGAGAAGCGCACCAACCTCTGGGCCTGGAGGGTCCCCCACAGCACTGACATGGTGATGGTCCCTGTGCGGGAAGAGGCGGACGGCTCCTTCACGGAGCTGAAGGCCCCCGAGGCTGGAAAAGACGAGGCCTGGGCCTGGAAATACCAGGAGCACGGCAAGGCCTTCTACCGCCCCATCCTGGGCCCGGTCCGGAATGTCGAGAGCGAGGACTACTACCTCATCAAGCTCTCCGGCGACGTGCGGTTCGACCATGTGGACTTCGCCTATGAGGAGGGCAAGACCATCCTCCACGACATCAGCCTCTTTGCCAAGCCCGGCCAGAAGCTGGCCTTCGTGGGTGCCACCGGCGCCGGCAAGACCACCATCACCAACCTGATCAACCGGTTCTACGACATTGCCGACGGCAAGATCCGTTACGACGGCATCTCCATCAACAACATCCGCAAGCCGGACCTGCGGCGCAGCCTGGGCATCGTGCTGCAGGACACCAACCTCTTCACCGGCACCGTCCGGGAGAACATCCGCTACGGCAATCTGGATGCCACGGATGAAGAGGTGGAGGCGGCCGCCGCCCTGGCCAATGCCGACGACTTCATCCGCCGCCTGCCCCAGGGGTACGACACCATGCTCACCGGCAACGGCGCCAATCTGTCCCAAGGCCAGCGGCAGCTGCTGGCCATTGCCCGGGCAGCCGTGGCAGACCCGCCGGTGATGATCCTGGATGAGGCCACCAGCTCTATCGACACCCGGACGGAGGCCATCGTTCAGCAGGGCATGGACTCCCTGATGTATGGCCGGACGGTGTTCGTCATCGCCCACCGGCTCTCCACCGTCCGCAACTCCAACGCCATCATGGTGCTGGACCACGGCCGGATCGTGGAGCGGGGCGACCACGACGATCTGATCCGCCAGCACGGACTGTACTATCAGCTGTACACCGGTGCCTTCGAGCTGGAATAAGTGAACATCAAAGCCACCGGAGCATTTGCTCCGGTGGCTTTTTTTCTGTTCAGCGCCCCGCTCACGATTCCAGCATCTCCCCCACCAGCGCCTGGAAGGCCCGGCCCAGCTCCTTGGAATCCGCTCCTTCCAATGCCTCCGCCCGGGCCATGATCCGCCGCAGGGTGTCCAGGTCCTGCTGCAGGAACAGCTCGCAGAGATACCGCTTCATCCTGCCGTTGTTGTACCGCTCCAGCGCCACCGTCAGCAGGTCCGCCTTTTCCTCATACTCCGCCAGCCAGGCGGGCAGGCCCTCCGCCGCCACGGCCCGGCAGGTCCGCTCCTTCACGCGGCCCGTATCCAGGTCCCGGAAATCCCCCATCTTCCCCAGCTTCGGGCAGGGGAAGTCCCCGCACTGTCCGCAGTGGTCCAGTCCCTTTTCCCGGACGCAGCGGTGGACCTTGCAGGGCACGGTGTAGTATCCGTCGCAGGAGCAGCCGGGACACCGGCTGCTTCCCTCTGTCCGGCAGCGGGTACAGAGGGCGCAGGGCATCCCGCAGTATCCGTAGGCATAGTGGCTCATAGGTCCTCCTTCCCTTCCGGACCGGGAATCTCCGTCCCGTCCATCTCCCGGTCGATCAGCGCCAAGGCGATCCGGAACGCCCGGATGCGCCGTACCGTCAGCGTGTGGGGCGACGTGCCCGGTCGCAGCTTCTCCAGCGCCTTCTCACACTTGCGCAGGGTGGAGTCGATGGATCGCCGGGCCTCCGCCAGCTCTTCCCGTGTGTATCTCATCGCTTGCTCTCCGCAAAGTCCCATGCCTCCCGCAGCCAGCCCATCAGCTCTTCGTCGATCTGGTCCGCCTCTGTCACCAAGACATGGTGGGTCCAGCGGCCGGGATACGGCTCCGAGGCCGCCACCACCCGGGGTGAGTCCAGCCGGTACGGCAGTCCAACGGTCACCATCAGGCACATCTTCGGCCAGTCCTTCCGCCGCCGCACCGGCAGAGATGCCGCAGCGAACAGATGCCGGCCGTAAAAGCTGATCTGGCTTTTCTGCACCTTGACGGTTCCCTCCGGAAACGCCCCGTCCATCCGCCGGAACAGCGCTTCATACAGCGCCAGCTCCGCCGGATGGCCGTCGAAGAACATCCCCGCATCCGCTGTGCAGTGCTCTGGTACGCGCATAGTGATCCGCCTCTCCTCTTCCGGCCTCTTAATCTCCATCAGCGCCAGTTACAGGCCGTTGACCACCCGTTCCGGACGCTTGCCGTCCATCAGCTTTTCCAGATCCGCAAACACCATCCGCGCGGCCTCCCGGAACGCCGCATGGCTGATCCCGCCCTGGTGGGGGCAGAGGATCAGCCGGTCCGGGCACTCCGCCGCCAGCCGCACCAGCGGGTGCTCCGCCGTCACAGGCTCCGGGTCATAGGCGTCCAGCGCCGCCCCCGCCAGACGGCCGGAGCGGATAGCCTCGCACAGGGCCGCATCGTCGATCACCGCGCCCCGAGCGGTGTTCACCAGATAGCTCCCCGGCCGCATCCGGCCGAAGAACGCCCGGTCCAGCAGGTGGGTGCTCTCCGGCGTGGCGGGCAGATGGAGGCTGATGATGTCACAGGTCTCCGCCAGCTCGTACAGGGGCAGATACCGGGCGCCGCACGCCTCCTCCACAGCCGGATCCTGCCGGTGCCGGGCGTAGTAAAACACCTCGCTGCCGTTGGCCCGCAGCCGCTGCGCCGTAGCCTGGCCGATGGCGCCGAAGCCCACCAGCCCCACCCGGCAGGTGGACAGATCTTCCGGCACATGGGCTGCCAGCTCGTTCACCGCCTCATGCTGCTGCCCGGCCCGCACCATCCGGTCTCCCCACAGCGTCTGGTGCAGCAGCATGCTCATCAGCGTCACCGCCAGCTCCGCCACGGGGCCTGCGTTGCACCCGGCGCAGTTGCACACATAGATGCCCCGCTCCCGGGCCGCCGCCAGGTCAATCCGGTCGTAGCCCACCCCGTCGCTGTGGATCAGCTTGAGATGCGGCATCCGGGCGATCAGTTCCTCTGTCACCGGCGTCACCGGTGCGGCCACCAAAGCCTCCGCATCGCCGCCAGCTGCCAGCCAGCGCTCCTCCGGCCCCTCCCGGTCTGTGAACACCAGCTCCATCCGCCCCGCAGCGGGAATATCGGGCAGATACCGGTCATATCGGCTGCTGGGATGTAAGATCAAAACCTTCAACGCTCTTTCGCCTCCAAATCATTTGCCCGGCCCACTGCCTCCACATCTGCGGCGGTGATCCGCGTCAGGTCCTCCCGGTTGACGGACGCCTGTCCCGCCAGACGGCCCGCCTGCCGGACCAGGATCTGCTCAAACAGGTTTCGCACGCCCCGGGCGTTGCCGAAGGAGGCCGCATCCGCCATCCGCCTTTCCAGCAGGGAGCGCAGCGGCGCCTCCGCCTCCGGCTCCAGAATGTAGCACCCTTTTTCACACTGCATCCGGAAGATGGCCAGCAGTTCCTCCGCCGTGTAATCTGCAAAGTGGAGGAAGCGGTTGAACCTGGACTCCAGTCCCGGATTGGAGTGGATGAACTCGTCCATCAGCCCGTCGTAGCCTTTCTCCGGCAGCGGAACCACAGGCACATGCTTCTCCGGTGTCGGAGTGCCCCAGAAGTCCGCGCCCATGCGGCTAAGGTTGTGCTCCGTCATAGAGCGGATCACCTCCAGCTGCCGCAGGATGATCTCGTCCTTTTTGCTCTGATCCCGCTTGTCCATCCGCTCACACCCCCCACAGTCTTGTATGTGCCAGCGCCCGGAACAGGCAGGCGGCGATCAGCCCCGTCAATGCCCCGGTAAAGAGGGACACCCCCAGCAGCACCGGCAGGTAGTACAGCGGCGCCGTGTTGCCCAGCGTCAGCACAGCTGCGGCCACCTGGCCGCAGTTGTGGGCCGCTGCTCCGCCCACAGACACTCCGTAGACGGAGAGGCGCTTCAGCCGGGAGAGGGCGATCATCACCCCCATGGCCGTCACGCCCCCCAGCAGGGAAAAAATCAGCGCGTTCATGTTTCCTGCAAAGACCGCCCCCAGCAGGCACCGGGCCAGCAGGATCAGCAGCGCCTGCCCCGGTCCCAGGGCGTACAGGGCGAACAGCGTCACGATGTTGGCCAGTCCCAGCTTGATCCCCGGAATGGGGATGGCCAGGGACAAGGGGAAGAAGTTCTCCAGATAGCTGAGCGCCAGCGCCATGGCCGTCAGCACCGCGCACAGCGTCAACTGTCTCGTCGTCAGTTTCATGGAGCCTCCTTATCCGATCACCAGATCCACGCCGTCATCCGCCGCCGCGCCGCCCTCCAGCTGCACGACGATCCGGGCGGGCAGGCACACGATGCTCTGTCCCCCGCGGGTGATCTCCCCCATGTGGACGCAGTCCTGGGTGGGGCAGTCGGACACCGTCACCTGGGCAGACTCTGGCCCAAAGGCCACCCGGAGGGTGTAGCCGTTGGACGTATAGGTCCGCTCCTCCGGTCCCGACAGGTCCGCCAGCACCACCCGATCCACCGGCTCGCCGTTCGCAGACACTACCGCCGTCAGCGGGCCTATTTCCTCTCCCCCAGTCCAGAACAGAGCCGCGCAGGCCACCGCCAGCGCCAGCACAGCGGCCGCCGCCAACGCATCCCAGCCGTTTGGCCGCAGCTTAGGAGACGATTTCATACGCATACCCCGCCGAATCGTCCGGACGGAACCGGTCCGCGATGCCCGCAGTCGCCAGCAGCCGGCCGTCCTCTGTCACCAAGATCAGTTCAAAGTCATAGACGCCGCTGCGCCAGAGCTCCAGCGCCCGGTCCTCCCCCATGACGAACAGGGCCGTGGAGAGGGCGTCGCACATCGTGCCGTTGCCCGCGGCCCCATCCGCCACCACGGTGACGGAGGTAAGTCCGCTCTCCGCCGGGCGGCCGGTGGCAGGATCAATGATATGGTGATAGAGCTGTCCATTTTCCTCAAAATACCGCTGATAGCCGCCGGAGGTGACGGCAAAGGCGTCCGACGCCTCCAGGATCCCCGCCAAAGCCCCCGCGGACCGAGCCGGGTCCTGAATGCCGATCTGCCAGGGCTCCCCCTCCAAGTTCCCGCCGCAGACCCAGGTGTTCCCACCCAGGTCCACGATGCCGTGGGTGATGCCGTGCTCCTGGTAAATCGCAGCCATCCAGTCGCTGGCATACCCCTTGGCAATGGCTCCCAGGTCAATCCGGGTGCCCTGGTCCAGCGAGACAGCAGTCCCCTCCTCCAGGTGGACATGCTCCGCCCCCACGCAGGGCAGCAGCAACGCCAGTTCAGCGTCCTCCGGCACCCGGTAGGTGTCCTCCGTAAAGCCCCAGGCAGAGGACACCGGCGCCAGGGTGATGTCAAAGGCCCCGTCTGTGGCAGCGCTGAAATCCAGGGCCCGGGCAATCAGGTCGCGGAGCTCCTCCCCCACATCCACCGGCGTCCCCCCCGCCGCGCTGTTCAACCGGGACACTGCGCTGTCCTCCCGGGTGCGGGAGAGCGCCTCATCCAGGCGGTAGATCTCGTCTTCCGCCGCCGCAAGCGCCGCCTCCGTCTCCCGCCGCAGGCCCGCAGGCCCATCACCGTGTCCATGGCGAAGACCTGTATGCTCTGCATCTCCTGCGCCGCAGTGCCGCCGCAGGCGGTCAGGCTCCCCGCCAGCAGCAGTGACGCCAGCAGTGCGCCCAAACGTTTCATAAGCAAATTCCTCTTGTCATCAGTATTTTTCGCAAAAAATCTCATAATAGAGGAGTATACCACGCCCCCGGGCAAATCTCAACCGGCAATCCTGACTCCTGTTGGAAAAAAGGGAAAAGTCTGGCTCCTTCCCCTTGCAAAGGCGCGAAATATCTGCTATACTATCATAGTATGCCAGCGGAAGCGCATGTTTTCCCGCGGCTATTTTCGGAACAAACACCCTGGAGGTTGTCCTATATGTCCAAAAATCCTGTCAGTAAATCCAAGCCGGTAAAGCGGAACGAGCCCATGCACAACGCGCTCAAGTTTTTTCTGGCCGGCTGCGTGGCGGAGATCTATCTGCTGGTCATCCGCCGCTTCTATGTGAACGGCACCGCCAATGAGCTTCTCGCATGCGACGCCGCACTGCCCTATCTGATGGCCGCGGGTGCGACAGTGGCTGTGATCGGTCTGGTCCTGGGCATCGTCTGGCGCCAGCAAACCAAGCGCCGCTGGATCGGCTGGTCGGTGTTTGCCGCCGGCGTTTTCCTGGGCGGTTCCGCCTGGATGATCCGCACCTTCTACGACTCCGCTCTCACCTTCCTGTGCGTGGTGGTTCCGGTGGTCATGCTGCTGGGCATTCTGTGGAATCTGTACGACCGGGAGTGCTCCTGGTCCCTGACCATCCTGGGTGCCTCCCTGATCGCCCTGTGGGTCTGCCGGCGGGTGCTGGACAGCATCTTCCTGGGTACCTATGTCCGGATCGCTGCGGTAGTCTATATCGTGGTGCTGATCGTAGCGGCTTTCCTCACCAACAAGGCGGACAAGAATGGCGGCAAGCTGGGCAATCTTCAGGTGTTGACTGCCGGCGCGGATCCCATGCCCATCTATGCGGCCTGCGGCCTGTCCGTCGTGGCGCTGGCCATCGCTCTGTTCAGCAGCACCATCGCCTATTACGCCATGTGGGCCCTGGCCATAGTGGTCTTTGCTCTGGCGGTGTATTACACGGTCAAGCAGCTCTGATAGATCCGCAGCCCCCCTTCGGGCATTCCGAAGGGGGGGCTGTTTTGTTCTCTCGCGTCCCGACAAAGGGAACCCCTTTCCGCCGCCTTGCAGCGCAGTATGTCCCGCAAGGCAAGCCGCTTTTCGTGGGAAGAAACCGCTCTGCCGCCCTAAACGGCTCAATACGCACGGCGGAAGAGGCGTATGGTATTTCTTATAAGAGCCAGCCGCCAGGGCAGACGGTTGTTCTTCCGGCGGGAGGGTCCGGACTTTGCGGCATGAAAACTGCGCATCGGTGAGCGGAAAATTCGTTATCAGCGATCCGAATCCCAAAGCAGCAGGCCACTCTTCCACCAACCGCCGCTGGGCACTGCCGGAATTATAAAAAGCTTCTTCTCTGGCTTGACGTCCCTTCCAGGTCAAGCTGGAACAGTCCGCCGCCCCGGCACATGTCTGTGAGCAGATTCCAGCCATTGGGGACTGGACAGGATGCTGAAGAGTGTGGCCCCATGATCTGCGCTGCAATAAACAAAAGAAGGATTCTCCGTACGGGGAATCCTTCCGATAATCAAAGCAAAATCCGTCTGTGGGCAAGCCATAACCGCCGGTTAAGCCGGAGGCTTGCGTAGGCCCTATAAGAGCCTATTACCGGCAAGCGTCTCAAGACACATGGAAATTTATTCCGCTTGCATCACTTGCCATACAGCCCGTAAACGGGCAATCACCGTTCTAATAGCAGATTTCTATTAGCGGAAGGTTCATGTTAGCGGCTCACTTCACTCGATGTTTGATATTAAAGCTCTTTTTTGTATTGTGTGGACAAAAAGATGCAGTTGCGGGCATTATTGCCCCACCGGCAGAGCTGATGGGGCGATGTAACTCAATTCTGAACTTGAACAATTGCCTTCCATCGTTTCTGGCAGTTACGCCGCAGTAAAAACTGCAGTAAAACCATATGATTCTCAACCCGCCTGAACAGCAAGTCGTTCCACGCTACAGGTTTCCGCACAAAATAGGTAGGAACTAACTCTTTGCCCGCAACTTCAAATCTCACGGACAGCCAGATATCCTGTTCAACATCGTCAAAATACGGATGTAACGGTTCCTCCTCTGAGTTCTGAGGAGAAAATGTCCTTTTCTTTCCCAAATTACAGTCCCGACAGGCCGGGATCATATTTTTTAGGTGTGATTGCCAGTGCAGGATATTTGGATTTCGGCAAATAGTGATCCAACGTGCTCACAGTGCCAATCCCACAGAATGGACATTTTCCATTCGTGGGGAGCGACATATATTTATCGTAATATGGCCGGCCAGTCCCCTTTACAAACTTGGATTCATAAATGTCCAACATCTCAGCCTTGCTAACCACCCCGCCTACATTGTCCGCCGTTGGAATAGTATGGGTCTTTGATGTTAATACACAGTCTTCAAAGCGCGATGCCTCATCAGAGAGAACAGGAACTATCGATCTGAGCCGGTTTTTTAACGCGGCATCCCGATAGCTTTCAATACACGTCGAAAATACATCTTGAACCGAATCGCCGGGAGCGTTCAGTTTTCTCATTCGGTACCTCCATACTCTCTATTTGCAAGCAGGATGCGCAAAATCGATCTCGCTTCCATACCAACCCGAAAATCGAATTTATCTAATATTTCCTCGTATGTTAAGCCCGCTTCAACCATCTGAAGTAACATACCATGAAAGCCAGAATGGGTCACTTCAAGCCCAAAGACATCGTTTATGAGGACTCCAACATTCTCACCGAATGTTTCTCGCTCTGGTCGTACTGCGCGCAGTATTGTGTTGTTTCTGTAAAGCTGCCAGATGCAGTTTTTAGGTACTTCCTGCAAAATAACAGGCGAGTGCGTAGAAATAATAGCCAGTCCGTTTTTTGAATCAGCAACGCAGATAACGCCCGAACAAATGCAGAGAGCAACGGTGGGTGCAGATGATTTTCCGGCTCATCCATGAGCACAAGAGTGCGTTCCATCGTAATCGCTACCAGACAGGTCAAGGTCAGCAAAATCACCTTATGGCCAGAGCTTAGACGGCTAAATAGCTCTTGCGCAGAGACAACCAGTTCACCTTCCTCTGTTCCTTGTGGAGACAGCAGCGCGGAGGCACCATTGTTCGCAAAAATGGGGTCTGAGTTCAGTAGCGTCATAGTAGCAATCCATAATGTGCGCTTTTCTTTTATATTTATTACATGACCGCAGCGCCGCAATAAACTGCTCCTCCAGCCGCTGCATCCGTATCTCCTGCCCGCTGCCTAAACCAATGTATGTGTATTTTCCACTATATTCATCCTCTTCTATGTCATCCGGCATTGGGTAGGTATCAAACGGGCTAAAAGCTACACATACAAAATTTGAAAATTCTGTGCGATGCTCAAAGCTGAATTTTCCATATTGCCCATCCTGGTTGCCTGTTGAAAGGCAACGTATCATTGACGTAAGCATATGGGTCTTTCCGACGCCGTTTCTCCCAATCAATACATGGATGTTAGTCGGTGGGTTGGAATCCGGGACTACATGAAACTCCAGTTGGTAATCGGTTCCGACCTGACCTGGGAGCTTGTAGGATATATCAAAAGGGGTCAATTTCGCGCCCCCGTTAGCGATTCGATGAAATTGTTCCCTGATGATTCTGGAGCCAAGATCGCGCATAAGAGATTCACGCGTGACATTTTCCTGTTTCACTGCCTCAAAAATTGTCAGATTATACGCAATATCTCTTAACGCAGTTAAAATATCCTCTCGTAGTTCTCCGTGTTCCAGTTTTTGACATTTTCATAATAATCTTCACTTTGCCCCAGTGTAAAAAACGAATCGGTTAACGTTTCAAAAGTTTTCGGCAAATCAGGGGTCCTCTGCTCCATTCCTATCTGACCGATCTTAATGCTCCCCAACTCCACTGTATTCCCTTTTTTCATCAGAATAGGAAAGATAAAACATCGTCTCATATTTAAACCAGTCATTCCAACCGTCTTTGTGGAGGTATATCACATTTTTTGTAAAAACACGTTCGATTTGTCCTCGTTGAACTACTTCAAATCTCATATTCAACACCACTCCACTAAACTATCTGTCAAACTCTGGCACATACTGAGATTTCCAAATTTAGTTGTTTAAAATCGTTTTGTAATGATTTCTTTCACATTGGTAGATGGAGCAGCTGCTCCCTCCATAATTAACAAATAAGTAATGTATCAGCTTTTAGTATTTGAGACGTTCCTTTTATGTGATACTCTAATATCTTGTTCACTTGATAGTAGCGCGAAAATTATCTCAGCGTCTTCCAGTATAATGCGAATGGAAATACGCCGTTCTAATTCAGAGATATTACCCATATTTCACGCCTCAGTAATCCTGCGGATATGCATACCGGGCAATCGAATACTCACTGCTTAAGAAAAGTGCATTGTGGAAAAGAAGCAAATCGTACCCATACTCATAAGCAGGTGGAAGGAGTAAACTGGTTTGATACGAAACATACCATTCTCCATCCACTCATGCACTTTAATCAATTTCTGTTTTACATATGTTCCCTAACGATTGCCAACCGAGTCTTTGGATCTAACCAAAGATGGAAGTCCTCAACAATTTCAGGGTAAGCACTCACGCCTCCACCTTTACCTTGCTTTACCTGTATCCCAACAGCGTGAGTCTTTCAATCCACAGAGATGGTGTAATGGTCAGTGATGTCGTATGTCCCTGATGAATCAGTTCCTCACAGGCCCTATCATCAAAACCTTCATTCATGTCATTTTCCCATTGGCGGAGAAACTCTAATGTGTTCCGGCTGCGCATCCAGCTTTGGATCACATAGCTTGGAGATTCATCAGAATACTGTCGCACCAGTTCTGTCAGCGAAACCATTCCATCATGGGCCAGCGTTCTCATATACAGACTGATGGATTCATGATAGTCCCTGATTTTTTGCGTGGCCAATAGCCTTTCCTCATTCAGCGTATCATAGAATCTCTCTTTTTGCGGCGTCGGCCGCTTCTATATCGACCAATCCTTTTGTCAGAAGGGCATCAATGGCAGACTCATATTGAAATGCCAAGCGTATGTATCGCTCATGTAGTTCATTCTCGCTCATAACCCATTCTCCTTTTTTAACTTAGTATAACAGGAGAAATGGGTTCTGTATAGTCTCATTTTGTATCAAAAACTGGAGACTGATACCTGACTGCCTTTCGAGGATACCCGGCTTTATCATAGTCTACATTGCAACGTCGAGCTTTCTCAAACTGAGTATCCATGTATATCTTAATACCAACCATGGGGGATATATTTTTTGTTCGCCAGAAGTTTATCCACGGCCGCCCTCGTCCATTTTACTTTTCCAGTTGGAGAAACCACCCCTTTTTTTGAAAAGCAGATCAACAATCTTGCCTAAGCTGGCTCCGGCAAGGTAATCATCAAAAATGCTACGGACAACATCCGCCTTTTCTTCATGAATAACGATTTCCTTGCCAATCAAAACATAGCCATATGGAAGTTTCATAGTTGCCTCACTTTTTAAAACATAAATAAAAAGCAGGTTTAAGGAAGATACCTTTTCCTTAAACCTGCTTGTTGACACATGTGATATGTAATTATAACTAATTTGTATCTCGCCATTTTGTGCTATATCGCCAAGTAAAAAAAAACCTGCGTATAACTATCGTTAAACGCAGGCTTTGTCTACAATGGAATGTGTAGACAAAAAAGATGCAGTCTGCACCAACTCCAAACTAGGGCCTAGCGTAGCGGGGCCGGTGTGGAAGTGAGGCGTAGTCACCTTTTCCCCCAAAAATAATATGATATGAAAAGCTAGCGCAAGGGGCGATCTAATATAGTGAGTCAATACTTTTTATACCCCATTTAAATCTCAATCGAAAGGTCATTCAACAATGCAACAAAGGATTCTACAAAAGCACCATCAAGGATCTTGCTTGGAGTATGAGATTGATAATTTATATGATTCACATCTGGAAGGTCGTCATATTTTCCTATCTCTTCATGCTTTAATGTTGTTGTCAGTATTACTTGCTTATCAATTGATTTTGAGATTTCAAGCACCGTATTTTCTTTTCCAGTCGATAAGTCTTCTGCTCGGAAGGAGTCAATTACTATTGGGAAACTGTGCCGCAACACAAATTGTAAGGCAAACAATTTCACCACATGAAAAATAGTCGCCTCGCTTCCAGAATACACCTCATTTCGCTGAGTAAATAAGCTTGAATATATTATATTACCATCCGGATCAATCTGATGGTAAAGTTCATTCATTTTGCCTATAATTGCTGATAACAAAGCTACTCTTTTGCTCTTGCGTTTCAATCGATGCATTTTCACTGGCTAACAGTTGACTCTTTAATGTAGCGACTTCCATGTCTATCTCTTTAATTCTGGCTTCTGCATCTGAAGCCGAAAAAATATCTTTCTTGTAAGCGACAATAGATTCAAGAGAGACGCTTTCATCATCCATTAAAGATTGCAAACGTTCTTGCTCTATAATTATTTCTGCAGAAAGCCGTTCAATTTCTTCGCTATAAGCAGAAATTTTTTCTGAAATAGAATGAATGATTTCATTTCGCATTTCAACTGTAGACACATCAAACGAGTAGGATGTTTGAACTGACTCTCCAGTACTAAACGAGATATTTGTAGAGTTGCAATCCATGCATCGTAATTCTCCACACGATATTGTGCGATTTAAAGAGCGAAGTTCGTTAATCGTATGCTCCCATTTACTCTTACGAGTAGATACACTATTACGAGCCTTCCGTAATTCCGCAATTTTATTTTGGACTCTTTCAAGACTCTCTATTTTTTTACCAAATGCGAGGCGGTCACTCTCCGCGCTAAGATATGAAACAGGTGTTTTTTCGATTTAAGTATTTTATGTTGTTGTAGCAATAGCTTTTTCTCGTCAGAAAGAGTTATTATATGACTCTTTATCTCATCAATCCTCTCTTGTGGAAGTTGCTCTCCAATTAAACCAGCATATGCGTAAAGCATATCGATAAAATCTTGTTTATTATAGAAGCCGTGATTGGCGATATTGGACGTGTCCTTCTTATCTTGTCCAATAAAGAAAAGCTGGACATATAGTACTGGATCTACAATCCTTAAAAGTTGATTTTTTGCTATTGACGGAAGTGGAAATATATTCCTGTTCCAATATCTTTTAAGTTCAGAAACATTATCAAAAATAAGTACAGTAGATTCACGCTTTAATACAAATCCATCGCCAGATCGGCAAAGTTTGAATATAATCCCAGCTTCTTCAAATTCGATATAGTAATAATACTTCTGAAATTCAAATGATGTAGGGAATGTTGGTTCATTTCCTAAAGCATACATCATTGATTGGATTACAATCGTCTTTCCCTTATTATTATCGTCGCTCGAAATGATGTTCACACCATTTGTGAAATTTCCTTCAATAAATGCTTCAGCAGCATTTCCTACAGCTACTTTCCGTATCTTCATTGTTGAACACCATCCTTGACTACAGAGATAAAGTACTTAAGTGATAGGGCGTCAAAGTCAGGACACCGAACAATACAATTAGGTATTGCCTGAATTTTTGTAAATAGAGACTGCACAGAGTCATCTGGATGTTCGACAATCAGTTGATATGTATTCTCAAATAGATACCAAAAACCATCTGCCGCATTTTTATTGAATAATGCCCTACATAAGGCACCTTGGCAATCTTCGAGCATTTCCCTCTGCCTTTCTGGTGGCCAAGTATTATAGATACTTACAAAAGATGGTGGTATTCCTTGACCCAGCGGATCTCTATTGATAATACGCTGTAAAGTCATTAAACGAATTTCATTATTAGTTAAGTGCCTGCAATAGTTTAACGCTTCATCAGTCGTTTCAATCACAATCCCCTCGACTGAAGAAATATTTTTTTTTTGCTTGCCTGTTTATCTCTTATCTCATTAAAAATAGCGTTAAGTATTTTTTCTTCTGGAATAATATTCGGATGTTGCCTTATAATTGCTTTTACATATTCACTTGGTTTTTACCATCATCAATGACAAAAAACACTTTTCTCAGGAAACCATTAATGTTCTCATCGGTCAAGTCGGTGCTATCAATATATTCTTTTGCGGAACCTTCTTCATGTAAGCCTAACTTAATCTGTTCTATCGCTGCATCCTTTACATTTTCAATCCCAAAAGTTGTAAGAGAAGAATCTTTGCGAAGAGATCCGGTCACACTGCCAATAAATAGAATATATGCCTCAAAGGTTAATGGGCTCATATAATTCTTGAACAATGTGACAAGTTCTTTCCCGATAGCTTTGGGACTAACATGATGTGCGCCTTTTGATTGCACATCCCACAATCTGGATGCCATGTTGTCCATCCCAGTTAAGTCATTAAAGAAATCTACAACAAAGTAGTATATGTCATCACTATCGGGTCTGAAATTCTTAAATAAAGCAATGCCTTGGTTTCTGCCTCTGAACCAGATTTCCTTAATCTTTCAGATGATTTTACAGTGTATGACATATTCTCATCTCGCATTCATTTTCAGCTCATGCCAATCTAATGTTCTTTTTATTTTTATATTATATCACAATTTTTCCACTTCTCAACAAAAAAGCAGGCACAGAGAGACACAGGCAGCACCCAAGCTGTCCACATTTTTCTGTGCCTGCTTCTTAGTAAGGAGATGGGTGATTTCAAAACTACAGACGAATCGGATGAAAATTTTTCTTTGGAGAGCATGCTTACTCGCTGAATCACCCTATATAACATGGATTCCAAATACTCCATAAGGTCGATATTTTTTGTAGAAATGAGTTCCATGATTTCCGTGACTTTGTTTTCTCGGCCTATATCGTGCCGGGCATCCAGTTCTGTACGCTTTTTATTTATCACAACAGGGCGTATTTCATTGATGATATCCTTGATTTGCAGGTTCACAACTTCACTCCCTGACACCAAAGCAGTCAGTCCAATTCCTTGACCAGTTCTTGAAGTTTGCTTTTTTATAAAATAGACTGATTATAATAATTCCTTTGTCAATACCAGGCTCAAGTATTGTTAGCAGGGCAGGCGGCCTCTCTTCGTGTTAATCTTTTTTCTACATGCTACACTAGTAGCATATTACAAGAAAGGAGCAAACACCATGACCTACACAGATCAAGAGAAAACCGCTATCATCACACAGTACAGACAGGGCAGGCCAATCCAGCAATTATGTACAGAATGCGGCGTCTGCGCACGGACGATCTACCGCTGGGCGAAGATATACTGCCCAGTGGTTCCGGACGAAAAACGCACCTATACCGTCAAAGAGTATGATGCACTTCTGCGCAGAGTTGCCAAATTAGAAAACATGGTCGCTATTTTGCAAACTGTCGGCTGCACGGTCCATGCTCCATTAAAGGAGCGACTGACGGAGCTAGAATTACTGTACGGCCAATATGATGTCCATACACTTTGTGAAGCTATGAATGTCTCCCGCGGAACCTTCTATAACCATATTCTCCGAAATAAGCGGAGCAATGCTTGGTTCCAAAAGCGCAGAGAGGAATATTGTATTCGGATTGAGAAGATATTTGATGAGTATCGTCAGGTGCTGGGTGCTGAAAAGATCCGCACTATTCTTGTTCAACGAGGTCATCAGGTTAGCCCAGAATATGTGGCAAAACTGATGAGAGAGATGGGCCTAGCTAGTATCCGCAGCACTGCAAAACAGGACTACATGAAACTTCATGAACCGGAAAAGAAACGGAACATCCTCCAGCAGCAGTTTCAGGCGGACAAGCCCAACCAAATCTGGGTCAGCGATGTTACTTGTTTTAAGCTGGGGGAGTTCTATCTTTACACCTGTGTGATTTTGGATTTGTTTTCCCGCAAAATTGTCGCATACAAAGTATCCAGAAAGAACAGCACCCAGTTGATCACATCTACTTTCAAAATGGCATGGGCACAAAGAAACCCAGAAACAAAACTCATCTTTCACAGTGACCGAGGTGCTCAATACACCTCGCATCGATTCAAACAGCTACTACATGAGCACGCTGTGGTACAATCTTTCTCCAATTCAGGGCGGCCTCATGACAACGCTGTTGCTGAATCGTTCTTCGCTACACTCAAAAAGGAGGAGCTTTACAGGAAGGACTACACTTCCGAAACAGATTTCAAACGATGCCTTGCATCTTATATCGAGTTTTACAACACACAGCGGCCACATCGCACATTGAAAAACCGAACACCTTGTCAGGTAGAAGAGTTGTTCATGAACGGCAAATGAGGAGAGCAACTTACTGACATAACAGGGGTTCGAATCTCGTCGATTACACGTTTTGTGTTTTGATTTTACCCTGTTTGTATTTTTCAGGTGACACAAGACATGAAATACAGAAAGGCCTGAACCCCTTGCAATGCAAGGAGTTCAGGCATAAAATGACCCCACCCGTTCTCGAACCGACGACCTTACGGATGCGAACCGTACGCTCTCCCAGCTGAGCTACGAGCCCAAATCGGCCATTTTTCAATCAAAAAAAGTTATGAAAAACAGATTTTCAGGATATTCGGTTTTGAGGGAGAAATCACGGAAAACCAGACTAGTGAATGGGAAGAGAACCAGCGCTGCGGGATGTAGTTTTATATGGCTGCAAACGCAGCGCCCTCCCCGTTGAACTATGAGTCCATCATCCCTGTCATGCAACGGCAGATAATATTATACCATAATTTTCTCTGTTGTAAAGACTATTTTTTCAGAAAGCGGAAAATTTTTTGTTGCCAATTTGCAGAGGATATAGTAAAATAAATAAGCTATAACGTTACAGTCCTCCGCATGCAGCTGCGGAGCCGGTCTCGCGCAATGGATCCCCGTGAACCATGTCAGGCGGGGAACCGAGCAGCATTAAGCGGGATGTTCCATGTGCCGCGAGGGCGGCGGTGCCGCAGCCGCATGCGGAGGACTTTTTTTCGCTTGGAGGTGATTTCTTGTATCAGGCCCTGTACCGCAAATGGCGGCCCAAAACGTTTTCGGATGTCATCGGCCAGTCCCACATCACCCAGACTCTGCGTAAGCAGGTGGCAGAGGGCCGTACCTCCCACGCCTACCTGTTCACAGGCACCCGGGGCACCGGCAAGACCACCTGTGCCAAAATCTTGGCCAAGGCCGTCAACTGCGAGCACCCGATGGACGGCGATCCCTGCTGCCAGTGCCCCTCCTGCGTGGGCATCGAAAACGGCAGTTTTCTGGATGTTCTGGAGCTGGACGCCGCCTCCAACAACGGCGTGGACCAGGTGCGGGCCCTACGGGACGAAGCCATCTACGCCCCGGCCAATGTGAAGAAGCGGGTGTACATCGTGGACGAGGTCCACATGCTCTCCACCCCGGCCTTCAATGCTCTGCTGAAGATTCTGGAGGAGCCGCCGGAGCACCTGATGTTCATTCTGGCCACTACGGAGCTCCACAAGGTGCCCGCCACCATCCTCTCCCGGTGCCAGCGGTTTTCCTTCAAGCGCATCACGCCTCAGGACATCGCGGCGCGGCTGCTGTATGTGGCCGGACAGGAGCAGATCGACCTGACGGCGGATGGCGCGGAGCTGTTGAGCCGTCTGGCGGACGGCGCTCTGCGGGACGGCCTGAGCCTTTTGGACCAGTGTGCCGCCGTAGGCGGGACCGTGGACAGCCGGGCCGTGCTGGAGGCGCTGGGCCTGGCGGGAAACCTGCAGACGGCCCAGCTGATGGAGTTTATTCTGAGCCGGGACGCCAAGGGCGCCCTGCTGCAGCTGGACCAGCTGTACCAGGGTGGCAAGGATGTAGGCGCGGTGCTGGGTGAGCTCAGCACGCTGGTCCGGGACCTGCTGCTGCGACGTACAGCGCCGGAGGGGGGGGCAGCCCTGCTCTCCGGCGGCTATGACAGCGCCACGCTGGACAGGCTAGGCAGGGAGATTCCCGCTACCCGGCTGATCTACCTGGCCACTACGCTGCAAAGGGCCACGGCGGACCTCTATTACAGCTCCAACCGCCGCACGGATGCGGAGCTCTGCCTCCTGCGGCTGTGCGACGAGTCCCTCTCTGGGGACCTGACGGCCCTGGAGGCCCGGGTCCAGCGGCTGGAAGACAGTGCCCAACGGGGGCAGCTTCTGCGGGCGGCCGCCGCAGAAAGCGGCGGCACGGTGAAGCTGTCCTCCGGCCCCGTACCGCCCCCCGGCACCTGCGCCGGAGGATGCCCCGCCTCGGGAAGAACCGCCGGCACGGGAGGAGCGCCCTCCGCTTCCCGAGGAGCCGCCTCTGCCGGAGGAGCCCGGAGCGCGGGTGTTCGACGTACCGGAGGCGCAGCCCGCCGCCCCCTCCCCTGCTGCGGCATCCGCTGTGGGGGGCAGTTGGTGGCGGGCGCTGGCAGAGGGCTTGCAAGGGCCGCCTGCCGCCTATGTACCGGGTGTTTCTGGATATGTGCACAGGTGTTCTGGAGGGCGGCCTGCTGACGGTTTATGCCCCGGATGACATTACCTTGGGACGTCTGGACAATGACCGGGTGCGAAATGCCCTGATGGAGGAAGCCGCCAGCGGCGGCGTGACGGTGCGCCTGGTCTTTCAGGTGGGAGAGCCCCCAAGGCCACGCCCCGGGAAAATCTGCAGAACCTGCTGAAATTCGGCAGTCAGTTCGATAATATCGAGATCAAGTAATACAAAGGAGAGACCAGTTATGGGATACAGCGCACGCCGTGGATTTACCAACGGCAGCATGAAGATGACCGGCGCTCAGCGCCAGGCGGAGATGCAGGCCCGCATCCAGCAGATGCAGGAGCAGGTGAATGCGGCCCAGGACGCCGTTGAGGCGCAGGAGTTCACCGCCAGCGTAGGCGGCGGTGTTGTGGAGGCCAAGGTCAACGGCAAGAAGGAGGTCCTCTCCGTCACCATCAAGCCGGAGGCCGTGGACCCCGAGGATGTGGAGATGCTGCAGGATCTGGTGGTATCCGCCGTTAATGAGGCCCTGCGCCAGGCCGGGGAGGCCATGGACAAGAGCATCGAGCAGGCCACCGGTGGGTTGGACCTGGGAGCATTCGGACTGTGAGGGAATTCGGAGGGGAGCAGGCTCCCCTCCGAGCCACCACGGCGGTCACTGGAGACGCCGCCTAAGGCGGCTGAGTCCATGTATTTTCGGCAGGCGCATATCCTGCCGAAAATGGTTTCAGATTCTTGAGCTGCCGGAGGCAGATCAATTGGGGAAAACCTACGGTTTTCCCCTGCCCCTTTTCCCGTCCCGAGAGTGTGGGGCAGGACAGAACAGATGGAGCGGAGCCGATGGCTCCGCTCTTTTTGGAAACAGGAGAACATACCATGAGAAGACGGATGTTGGCAGCGGCGCTGGCCTGTACGCTTCTGGCAGGGTGCGGGCCGGTGCGGACGGAGCCTGTGGAACAGGAGACCCCCGGGCCGGTGCGCCGGTGATCGCCTACGTTCCGCTGGATGACCGGCCTGACAACGCCGAGCGGGTGGTATACCTGGCGGAATCCTTGGGCTACGAGTTGGCCATGCCGGAGCAGGACCTGTACCGCACCCGGCTGGACGGCCAGCCCCCGAATGAGAACGGGACCCAGTACGGGGACCGGGGAGCACTGTACGAGTGGGTGGCTAAGCAGGAGGCCGCCGGGTGTGACCGGTACATTCTGTCCCTGGATCAGCTGCTCTCCGGCGGGCTGGTCAGCTCCCGGGCTATGACTGGGGAGAACCCGGTGACGCTTTCCTCCGGAGAGACACTGGTGGAAGCGGAGCTGCTGACGGCGGTGATCGACCTGCTGGCAGCGGATGAGAACAACCGGATCTGGTTGCTGGACACAGTCATGCGGCTGGCGGCCACCACCGGCTACGGCGGGTTCGGCCTCAACGAGTACAATGCCCTGCGGACTTACGGCATGGCACCCCGTCCCCCACCTGGAGGGCACGGATCTGACCATCGGGAACATTGTGGCGGACTACCCCCTGGGGGCGGACGGAACCCCGTCCCGGTGGAGGCGGAGGAGCCGCTGCCGGAGGGAACCGTGGAGAACTATCTGGCCTCCCGGGAGCGGAAGCTGCGGCTTAGCGACGCCATGTTCCAAGCTCTGGAGGAGACGGCGGACGGGCAGTTCCGGGTATTGATCGGCATCGACGACTCCTCGGAGGAGGACAGCATCCAGAAAAACGAGATCGCCTATCTCCGGGCGCAGCTGCGCCAAGGGGACGCCCTGCTCTCCGGTGTGGACGACCTGGCCTTTAAGGCGGTGACGAAGCTCTGCCTGGAGGAGTACGGCTGGGAAGGTGCTGCGGTATCCGTCCAGTATTTCGGCGGTACGGAGGACCGGCCCGCCTGTGACTACGACTACCAGCCTCTGGAGGCCATCGTGGCAGAGCACTTCGACTTTTTCGACCTGACGATGGCGGAACCCGGCGGCGAGGAACTGGCAATGCTGGTGCTGACCCAGGCGGCAGACCCGGCAGCCCAGGAGACGTATATCAACGCACTGGTCCAGTGTCTGAACGACAACCGGGCTGCCGGGCTGCCTACCATCCTCATCGACGCGGGAAACGGCACCTACGGGACCGCCTTCCATGAGGCGCTGACAGATCAGGCAGAGCTTGGCTGGCTTTTGAGCTATGCGGGTTTTTCTGGATATGGCCATCGTCACCGGCACGGCCCTGAGCCATGGTGGTGGCCCGGTATGCCTTCCTCCAGCACGGTGAGCAAACAGATGCCACAGAACAGGCATTTCTCCGGACCTTGGCGGACAGCATTCTGAAGGACTTCTGCTACAAGAACATCGTGCGCAACGACATTCTGAGCTTTGTCCGGAACGACCTGTCGGGCAATGCCGACAACTTCTGGATGCCGGACATCGACCGGTCAATTCATGACATGGTGTTTTTGGAAAGGCACATCCAGAACAGGATATATTTTATCATATTTTTTGACGGACGTCAACAGATTCTTTTGATTTCCTGCCACACTCTCTGCATGGCAATTCCTGTATATTACATTTTGTATTTTGAAGGAATTCCTTCAAAATATTTTCAGGCGATTAGCCTATTTCCTACGCTTTTCCCCCGAATTCCGCCCATTACAACAGGAAATTCTGTTGTGATTTTCCCAAGAAACTTCGACAAATTCTGTCATTATTTTCTGTTGACTCCCTTCTTTTTGCAGTCTTCCGTTCTTTTCAGCATTTACATAATTTATTTGATAATTTCTTTTTACAAAGAGTTATTCACATTTTCCACATGATTTTCCACACGCGAATTTTCTATTTATTTTCAATATTTTTTTGTAAATTGTATAAATTTACCATCTTCTCTTTTTGCGCTTTTCCACCGCCCAAAAAAGCGCCTAAACTTTACATAATGTTTTACCTTCAAAAAGTTCTCCGCCTCTCCTGCCTGTTTTTCCAAAAGTGAACGGCAAATGAAGACCACCCGAGCTGCGCCTTCACAAAAAGCAAGGTATCTGGCTTTACAGATGCAGCCTGCATAAGCTCGTTATGCATTTTCCAATAAATCAGGCGGCCGCTGACGCGGCCGCCTGATTCAGTCTGCAATGTCCCGTGTAGCATAGGCGTTCAGCTCCATGCCAGCCGTATGCCCTGCCAGATATTCATAATACCCCTGGGCGCCGATCATGGCACCGTTGTCGCCGCAGAGTTTCAGCGGCGGCAGGTATAACCGGATGTCTGCCGCCTCACAGGCCCGACGAAGATCCTCCCGGATGACGGAGTTGGCCGCTACGCCGCCGGCGGCGCAAAGCACAGTGCGGCCAGTCTGCTTTACCGCCTCCATGGCCCGGGGCACCAGTGTATCGCTGACAGCCTGGGCGAAGTCCCGAGCCAGCGCTGCCCGGTCCAGAGACTCCCCCACCTGCTGAGCATGGTGGGCCAGGTTCACCACCGCCGTCTTGAGGCCGGAGAAGCTCATGTCCAGCTCTGCCCCGTCCACATGGGCGTGAGGCAGGGTGTACACCCCGCCCGGGGACTGCCGGGCCAGGGCGTCCATGGGGGCGCCGCCGGGATAGGGCAGGCCCAGCACCCGGGCCGCCTTGTCGAAGCACTCCCCTGCTGCATCATCCCGGGTGGCGCCCAGAATCTCCATATCCGTGTAGTCCCGGACGTCCACGATCATTGTGTTGCCTCCGGAGATGGCCAGAGCCAGGAAGGGCGGCTCCAGTTCCGGAAAGGCTAGGTAATTGGCGGCGATGTGGCCCCGGATGTGGTGCACCGGGATCAGGGGCACCCCCAGGGCAAAGGCCACCGACTTGGCGAAGCTGAGACCCACCAGCACCGCGCCGATGAGCCCCGGGGCATAGGTCACTGCCACCGCGTCGATGTCGGACTTCTCACAGCCCGCCTGCCGCAGAGCCTGGTCCGTCAGGGCGGCAATGGCCTCCACATGCTTGCGGGAGGCGATCTCCGGCACCACGCCGCCGTACAGGGCGTGGAGGTCCGCCTGGGAGGCGATGGCATCGGACAGGACCGTGCGCCCGTCCTCCACCACGGCCACCGCTGTCTCGTCGCAGGAGGACTCAAAGGCCAAAATTTTCATGATCTGTCCCTCTCTTTTCCGTCACTGCTGCCAGGATACTCTCTCGCCCGGCGTCCCATTTGGATCAAAGGGGATGCGGACATATCTGCGGAATTTATCCGGCGCAAAGGTACTGGCATAGACAAAGCGGTGCTCCTCCATCAGGGCGGACTCGTCCACTTTCCCCTCCGCCCAGTACAGGGTCTTGTAGGGTACGCCGAACATCTCCGTGTCATACCCGGCGGTCCGGGCGCCGTTGCGGGCATAGAAGCCCAGCCGCCGCTCTGCCATGGCCGGGTCCGGGGCGTAGCAAGGGATCTCACTCTCTCCGAAGATCACATTGCCCCGCTCCGCCTCCCGGAGCTTCTCCAGGATCACGGAGCCCAGGCCGCCGTTCCGGCGGTCTGCGGCCACGCACAGATAGTCCAGCAGGGCCCAGCCGGGGTGGCCCAGCCATAAAAATGCCTCGCCGGCGATGTCGTCCCCGTCAAAGAGGCACCAGGGGCGGTACCGCCCCTCGGCCCACATCTCCTCCATATTCTTCAGGGGCTTCAGCTCCGCTGCGGGAAATGCTGTCCGCAGGTCCCGGTCATAGACCGTCCGCAGCTGCTCCGGTGTCGGGATCCTCAGTTCCATCGGTAAACTCCTTTGTCATGATAATGGCATCCTCCTTCGGATGCTCGTAATAGTTTTTCCGCCTGCCCACGCTGCGGAAGCCCCGGCTGCCGTACAGGGCGATGGCCCCGTAGTTGGAGGCCCGGACCTCCAGCGTCAGAAACGCCAGCTTGTGGGCCTGGGCAAAGTCCAGGAACACTTGCAGCAGCTTCTGGGCGATGCCGTTGCGGCGGCACTCCGGCCGCACGGCCACATTGGTGATGTACCCCTCGTCCAGCACCACCAGCAGGCCGGCGTAGCCCGCCACGTGGTCCTCGTCATCCAGGGCCACCAGGAAGGCGGCGCAGTCGTTCTGCAGCTCCTCCACCAGCATGTTCCGGGACCAGGGGGTGGTGAAGCAGATCCGTTCCAGCTCCGCCACCTCGTCCAGATGGTCCCCGGTCATGGGGACGATGCGCACGTGTATCTGTTCTCTCATGGTTCTCTCTCCTCTCGTTTTCCGGCATCCCCGCCGATGGTACGGGCATACAGCCCCACGCCCAGAAGGACCGCCGCGCCTCCGGCAACCGTCAGCCAGCCCGGCCGCTCGCCAAAGAGCAGGAGTCCCCAGACAGAGGCGAACACCGGCTCCATCAGCTTGACCGTGGCGATGAAGCCGGCGGCAGATATTTCAGCCCCCAGCTGAACACATTGTGTCCCAGCAGGGTGCAGCATACCGCCATGCCCAGGGCCGTCAGCCCGTTCACCGGACCGTAGCCGGCCAGCGGCGTTCCGCTCAGCAGGGCCGCAGCCAGCAGCGTGGCCGCGGCGGACGTATACACCAGAAAGGTGTACACTGATGTGGAGAGCCGCTGCCGGCAGACCGTTCCGATCATGGTATAGACCGCCATGGCGGCGGCGCCGGCCAGGGCAATCAAATCTCCCAGCAGCGCATTCGTCCCGGCGGCGCTGTCTGCCAGCGCCACCACCGCGCTGCCTGCAAAGGCAAGCAGGACCGCGGGCCAGGTCCGGCGGGGCAGCCGCTGCCCCAGAAACAACGCCGAGGCCGCTGCCACAAAGAATACCTCCGTATCCACCAGCACCACCGCCGAGGCGATGGAGGTGGCCCGCAGGGCCCCAAAATACGCCGCGAAGTGGATGCCCAGAAACAAGCCGCTGGCAAGGCACAGCAGCACGTCCCGCCGGGTCAGGGATTTCAGCTCCCGCCTTCGTCCCGCCAGTACCGGGACCGCCATCAGCGCCGCCGAAAAGGCCATCCGGTACAGCGCCAGGATCAGGGACGGCGCCGTGGACCACCGGACAAACACCGCCGACAGGGACACCCCAGCCACGCCCAGCAGGACGATCAGCCGCTTCATGCGCCGCCCTCCCTTCGGATGCACTCCGCCGTCTCCCGGGGCGTCAAAGCCGTCACATCCAGGTGCCGGATGTCCAGGGCATCATACAGCGGCAGGTAGGCCAGGCTCCGGTCCAACACATCCGGTATTCGCTTTCCGGCGCGGATATCTCCCTCCAGCCGGGACCGCAGGGTCTCCGGTGTGCAGACCAGGGAGACGGCCCGCAGGACATACGGCTCCGTCAGGCGGCGGAGCAGGTCTTCCCAGATTTCCCGCCGGTGCAGGACCCAGCAGAAAATCACATGGTCATAGGCGGAGCAGCGGAGGAAGCTGTTCAGGAGAAAAGAGATGTTCTCCAGCACCATCTCCCGGGTCTCCTCCGTCACCTGAAAGGGGTGGGCATCCCAGCACCAGTCCCCGTCCAGGAACACGCTCCGGTCCAGCAGCTGCTGCAGCTGGCGGCAGGCGGCGGTCTTGCCCACGCCCATAGGACCGCCGATCATATACAGGCGCTTCATGCGCCCATCTCCGGCGCACTGTCCGCCCAGGCCTGGAGGCGGTTGAAGAACCGCCCCACGTGAAAGCCGTCCGTGACGCCGTGGTGGACCTGCATGGCCAGGGGCAGCAGGGTGCGGCCGTTCTCCTTCCGGTAGCGGCCCAGGGTGAAGATGGGCAGCAGGTAGTCGTTGGCCTCCGGCAGCTCCAGGTGCAGACTTCGGAAGGAGGCCCAGGGCACGGCGGAGATGTTGAAGAGTCCCTGTCCCGCCTCCGGCGGGCGGGCTTCAAAGGTGTGGATGTCCCCATAGCGGGTCCGGTCCGCCTCCCAGTCCTGGCAGAAGGCCCGCAGATCCGGCTGGTAGGCGGTCCAGAGGACGGAGAAGGTCTCATCGTCCTTGTGAAAAATCGTATAAGTGGGGTCCACCCGGTCGTAGACGCCGATGGCCCCCGTCTCGTCCATAGCCATGCGGAGGGCCGGGTCCGCGTTGACCATCCGGGAGATGCCGTGGATCACCGACGGATAGAACCGGAGTCCCGACCCCCGCAGGCGGGGCAGCAGGGCGGAGATGTCCACGTCCACCGTCATGCTGTACCAACAGGGCACGTCCCGGTGGTAATGCTCAAAATACGGACGGCGGGGCCACGCGGCGTAGTCGATCTTCTGAAATCCCATCAGCCCTTGGCCTCCAGCCAGTTTCTGCCCCAGTGGGCGTCCGCCGTTAGGGGGACGGAGAGGGACACCACGTTCTCCATCTCCTCCTTCAGCAGCGCCGCGGCGGTCTCCGCCTGGGCCTCCGGGCACTCCACGATCAGCTCGTCGTGGACTTGCAGCACCAGACGGGCCTCCGGCAGTTCCTGCCGCAGGCGTTTCCGCACCGCCACCATAGCCAGCTTCATGATGTCCGCCGCGGTGCCCTGGATGGGCATGTTCAGGGCCACTCGCTCCCCGAAGGAACGGAGGTTGAAGTTGGAGGACTTCAGCTCCGGCAGGTCCCGCCGCCGGTGGAACAGCGTCTCCACATAGCCCTGCTCCCTGGCCCGCTCCACAATGGCGTCCATATACGTCCGGACGCCTGGGAAGGTGGCGAAGTAGGCCTCCATATACGCCTTGGCCTCCGCCACGCTCACGCCGATGTCCTGGCTCAGAGAGAAGGCGGAGATGCCGTAGACGATGCCGAAGTTCACTGCCTTGGCCTGGCGGCGCATCTCATGAGTTACCTGGTCCGGCGCCACGTGGAACACCTTGGCCGCCGTCTCCGCGTGGAAGTCCCCGCCGGAGCGGAAGGCGGCGATCATGGCCTCGTCCCCAGCCATGTGGGCCAGCAGCCGCAGCTCGATCTGGGAGTAGTCGGCGTCCACTAGGACGCAGCCCTCCGCCGGGATGAACATCCGCCGGATCTCGCTGCCCAGGTCCGTGCGGGTGGGGATGTTCTGGAGATTGGCTCTGTGGAGGAGAGGCGGCCCGTGGCCGTCACCGTCATCTGGAAGCTGGTCCGCACCCGGCCGTCCGGGTCCATGGCCTTCAAAAGGCCGTCGGCATAGGTGGATTTCAGCTTGGCGTACTGGCGATACTCCAGCACCGCCCCCACGATGGGGGCCTCGTACCGGAGCTTTTCCAGCACATCGGCGTTGGTGGACCAGCCGGTCTTGGTCTTTTTGCCATGGGGCAGGCCCAGCTTGCCGAAGAGGATCTCCCCCAGCTGCTTGGGGGAGTTGATGTTGAATTCCTCCCCCGCCATGGCGTAGATCTGCTGTTCCAGCTCGGCGCTCCGCCGGGCCAGCAGATCCCCGAAAGCACCGAGGGCCTTGGCGTCTACCCTGCATCCGGCGGTCTCCATCTCCGCCAGCACGGCGCAGAGGGGCATCTCGATCTCATGCAGCAGGTCCATCTGGCCCCGCTCCGCCAGTCTTTCCGCCAGGGCGCCGTACAGGGCGTCCACGGCGGCGGCGTAGCTGTCGAAGCTGGCCTCCGCCGCGGCGGCGTCCCCCAGCAGGGAGAAGGCGTCCGGTTCCAGGTAGAGGGCCTTTGGCAGCTCCTCGTTGAAATAGGCGACGAACAGGCGGGCAAGGTCATAGCTCCCCGCCGTGGCGTCCAGCAGGTAGGCGGCCAGGGCGGTGTCGAAGACGAAGCCCTCCGCCCGCAGGCCGTTTTCCAGCAGCGTCCGCGTCAGGTCCTTGACATTGTGGGAGACCTTGCGGACGTCCGCTGCGAACAGGGCGTTCAAAAGGGCGTTCCAGTCCCCCTGATACTTGTCGAAGAACAGCTCCGCCGTGACGCCGGTGTCCGCCCCGGTCCGGCAGACCACAGAGAGGCCCGTCAGGTCCGGCAGGGCCAGCACCGATACATGGTCCGCCGCTCGCCAGAGGGCCAGCAGCCGCTCCGTCTGAGCAGGCTCTGTGACCTGCTCCACGGTCATGGTGAAGTCCGCCCTTTCCGCCGCTGGCTGCTCCGCCGGGGACAGGCCGAACTTCTCGATCAGCTTGGTGAACTCCAGCTTCAAAAACAGCGGGTAGGCGTCCGGGCCGGGCTTCCGGCACAGGTTCTCCTCGGGATGGAAGTCCAGAGGCGCGTCGGTAACGATGGTGGCCAGCCAGTAAGACTCTCGGGCGCTCTCCTCCCCCTCCGCCAGCTTGCGGATGGCGGCAGGCTTGGCCTCGATGTCCGGCATTTTGGCGTACAGGTTGTCGATGCTCTCGTACTGCTGGATCAGGGCCATGGCGGTCTTCTCCCCGATGCCGGGGACGCCGGGGATGTTGTCGGAGCTGTCCCCCATCAGGGCCTTCAGGTCGATCATGTGGATGGGGGCGAAGCCGTACTGCTCTTGGAAGGCGGTCTCCGTCATATCCTTGGTGGTGGTCTGCCCCATGCGGGTGGACACCAGCTTCACCATGGTGTGGTCGGTAATGAGCTGCAGGCTGTCCTTGTCGCCGGTGACCACCACGCAGTCCCAGCCGTCCGCCTCGCACTTGCGGGAGATGGTGCCGATCAGGTCGTCGGCCTCCCAGCCCTCCTGCTCATAACGGGGAATGTTCAGGGCGTCCAGCACCTCTTTCAGCACCGGCACCTGGACCCGGAGCTCCTCCGGCATGGGCTTGCGGGTGGCCTTGTAGGCCTCCGACGCCTGATGGCGGAAGGTTGGAGCGTGGACGTCGAAGGTGACGCACAACGCGTCCGGTGCCTCCTCCCCCTCCAGTCGAAGGAGCGTGGTGAGAAATCCGAAGATGGCGTGGGTGTAAAGCCCGTCCCGTGTGGTGAGAGGACGGATACCGTAATAGGCCCGATTCAGGATGCTGTTGCCGTCGATGACCATGAGCTTCATGGGGAGTTCCTCCTGCCCGCAGGCTGATTTTTCCATAGAGATATAGTATATCCCAAATCCGGCGTTTACGCAAGGCGGGTTTGCCTTGCAATGGGCCGCCGTCTGTGATAGATTGATGGAGAGGCGGTCCTGTTTTCGGATCATGGAAAGGAGGGCTACATCATGATGAAGTGCCGTCTGTTTTCCGCCCTGCTCCTGCTCTTTACTCTCATGGCGGCGGGCTGTTCCGGCCAGCCGGCAGCGGTAACCGCCGACGACCTCGCCGACCAGGTCTACATCTACGAAAAAGAGGGGTTTGGGAGCGATTTCTATATCGCCCTCAACAGTGACGGAAGTATGCGCTGTTCCGAAGGAGCCCTGAGCAGCTATTTTGGGCTCGGCACCTGGAAACTGGACGGAGACACCGTGATCCTCACCACAGATGATGAAAAATTCGTCAACCGCTTTGCCGTCAAGGACCGTACGCTGGTGTACCAATCAGCGGATTCCACAGGCTTTATGTACCTGACAGTGTCCGACGGCGAAAAATTTCTGCCCTCCGGGGCTCCCGTCGGCAGCCTCGACATCGACGAGGGGTAACACGACGCCCCCACACCATTCCCGCCGGGCGGCAGATTGCCGCCCCTACATTTTTACGGGCTCTTCGTTTTTGCAAGTCCAAGGCCCAGATAAAAGAATAGAGATCCTTCCCGGAGAAAGGCATCTCTTATCCCCTATCTTTTATTTCTTATCTTCACTCTGCCGCCCCGCGGCGCAAGGAGGCACCATGAACCGTCATCCCGCCCACATCCTGTTGTTGAAGGCCGCCCGTGCTTTGGAGCTGCTCATCGCCGCCGTGATCCTGCTGGTGATCGTCTGCGGGGCGGTATTTTTGTTCCGGGAGACTGGCCGGACCCTGCTCCTCTCCCCAGAGGCCTTCGCCCTGGGGGATTTCCTCTCCGCCACACTGCTGCTGGTGATGGGAATTGAGTTCGTGAAGATGCTGGCCCTGCACACCGCCGACGCGGTGGTGGACGTGCTGCTGTTCACCATCGTCCGGCAGATGATCGTCAGCCACACCGACGCGGCAGAGACGCTACTGGGCGTGGCAGCGGTGGCGGGCATCTTCGCTGTGAAGAAATATCTTCAGGCCAGGGAGAACGCCGCGTGAAGCCGCACGGACCGGACGGCAAGCCGTCCGGTCCGTTTTTTCCGCTATGCCCTGCGGCCCAGCCGCTCCCGCCTGCGGCGGAGGGCGTCTGCCAGCCGCGCGCCTGCCCAGCCTGCGGCGGCGCCCACCAGAATGCCCCCCAGCACGTCGGTGGGCCAGTGGACGTACAGGTACAGCCGGGAGAAGGCGATACCAGCCGCCAGTACCAGGGCAGGCTTCCACAGAGGGCTGCCGGAGGCCCGGAGGGCGAACACCGCCGCAAAGGACGCCGCCGTGTGCCCCGAGGGAAAGGATGCGTCCGCCGGGGGTGCTGTCAGCAGCTCCACCGCGGTATTCACCAAGAAGGGCCGGACCCGGCCGACCAGGGGTTTCAGAACGATATTGCAGCAGATCAGATCCAGAATCAGCGCAAAGGACAGGGACATCCCTGTCCAGCGGTGCTTCCGCAGAAGCAGCAGCACCGCCGCCAGCAGGATCCAAATCTCTCCATGGTCGCAGATCCGGCTGATCCACGGCATCACCGCGTCCAGAAAATCGCAGCGCAGATGGGCCTGGAGCCAGTCCAGCACCGCCAGTTCCGCCGCCTGCATCATACTTCCACACTCCTCTCCCGGCGCTTGCGCCGTGTGTGCAGGGAGCATCATACCACATTTTCCCCACAGTGCGCAACGGTTTTGGCATTTTCTTCTATGATCTGCACAAATCTGCGGGATTTTTGGCATTTTTCTGGGAAGGGGCGTTGACATCTCGCAGCCGCCGGACGGGGAAGCCGCCGAAGTGCCGGGACGATGCCTGTCCTTCTGGTGCTGGGCCGTCAGGGAATACCTGCCGGACTGTCACAAACCTTTGTGAAGCGCTATCAATGGCTGTTCGGGATCGTCCCTGCCGGGGGCTTCTTTCCGTATTTTCCATGGACCGCTTGACAAAGCGGTCCATTTTTTCTCCTCCCGCCGGCGGCAGGCGCGGAGGAGGTCTGTGACCGCCGCGGAATCTTTTTTGAGATGAGAAAGGTGAAGAAACATGAAGAGATTGTTGACCTTGCTGATGGCTCTGGCCATGACAGCGTCCCTGGCCGCCTGCGGCGGCACTGGCAGCTCCGGCGACACTGCAGACTCCGGCAATTCCGGCACCACCGCTGAAGGCGGGGAGACCGCCGGCTCCTCCGGCGTGGAGGACGGCGTGTTGACCATCGCCATGGAGTGCGCCTACGCCCCTTACAACTGGAGCCAGAGCGACAACTCCAACGGCGCTGTGCCCATCTCCAACGTGCCCGGCACCTATGCCAACGGCTACGACGTGATGATCGCCAAGCAGATCTGCGAGGCCAACGGCTGGGAGCTGGAAGTGGTTCAGTCCGACTGGGACTCTCTGGTTCCCGGCGTGCAGACCGGTACCTTTGACGCCGTCATTGCCGGCCAGTCCATGACTGCCGAGCGCAGCGAGCAGGTGGATTTCGCCGGCCCCTACTACTACGCCTCCATCGTCTGTGTGACCAAGACGGACAGCCCCTATGCCAACGCCGCCGGCATCAGCGACCTTTCCGGCGGCACCTGCACCGCGCAGATCGCCACCATCTGGTATGACTCCTGCCTGCCTCAGATCGAGGGCGCCCAGGTCCAGACTGCCGCGGAGACCGCCCCTGCCATGCTGATGGCCCTGGAGACCGACGCCGTGGACTTCATCTGCACCGATATGCCCACCGCCATGGGTGCCGTGGCCGCCTATCCCGACATGAAGATTCTGGACTTCACAGACTCCGACGACAACTTTGAGGTGGACGAGGGCGAGATCAACATCGGCATCTCCGTGATGAAGGGCAACACCGAGCTGAAGGAGGCCATTGACAGCGTGCTCTCCACTATGACGGCGGACGATTTCAACACCCTGATGAACGAGGCCATCGCCATTCAGCCCCTGAGCGAGTAAACACTTTCCAGAATGACCCGCGGCGGGAGGACAGTCTGTCCTCCCGCCTGCTTCCCGCATATCAACTCTTTACCGAAGGGAGTCTGCCTCCATGGAGAAACTGTTCCAGCTGGCATCCGACATTGCCAAGCTCTGGTCGAACTACGGCGTGTCCCACTATCTGCCCGGCATCCGCAATACCTTGATTCTGGCACTGGTGGCCACCGCCATCGGCTGCCTGATCGGATTCGTCTGCGGCATATTTTACGGACAACGCCGTGCGGTTTGACAGCATCTGGATGGCCGCCATTCTGGTGGTGTCCATCAACACCGGCGCCTACATGGCCGAGTCCGTCCGGGGCGGCATTATCTCCATCGACCCCGGCCAGACCGAGGGCGCCAAGGCCATCGGCATGACCCATGTGCGAACCATGCTGCATGTGATCCTGCCCATCTGCGAGGAGGGCACGCCGGAGCAGGTTTTCGGCAATCCCCAGAAACAGGAGACGCAGGACTTCCCTCCCGGTTCCGCAAGAATTGAATCCGTCTTTCCCGTTCCCGGAGGCTGTGCCTCCGGGAACTTTTTGTCTTTGTTGCGTCCACCACTTGTTCTTGTGGAAAAATCAGTTTAGAATAGCAACATCTTGTGCTTATGGAGGGATCAGCCATGCACATTCGAAAGAGGTTAAACAGTGTATCCAATCCTTTGTGTTCGGCGTGAACACTCCTCCCGCTGGGGGTACCAGGCGCCGTTCTCCAACATCACCCTGGACTGGACCGTGCCCCCTGTGACCTGGAGAACCTGCCGGCCAACGTAGGCGGCAAGGGAGCAGGATTTCACTTTACGGCGACTGCAAGAAGGAAATGGATATGGTGAACAAGGCGTTCATCGAGATCATGACCGAGGGCGACGCCGACGGCCAGGGCTTCCAATCCCATCCCCACCTATTCCATCACGCGCGACTTTGACTGGTCCGACACGGAGAACAACCGCCTCCTGTTCGAGATGACCGCCAAGTACGGCACCCCCTATTTCTCCAACTACATCAACTCTGACATGGAGCCTTCTGACGTGCGCAGCATGTGCTGCCGCCTGCGGCTGGATCTGCGGGAGCTGCGGAAGAAGTCCGGCTGTGGGAAGACCTGCGAGGTGTGAGCCGCATCACCGGCTATTACCGCCCTGTCCAGAACTGGAACGACGGCAAGGTCCAGGAGTTCAGGACCGGGCAGGGAGTACCAGGTGGAAAAACTCCCGGCTGGAGGGCCGCCGCCCTCTGCGACCGGGATGCTGCGACGGAGCCCGCAGCCGGCACCGCCCAACACCGGCGGAGGGGCGAGGACGGCCTGTTCCTCTTCACCACCAAGACCTGCCCCAACTGCAGCATCGCCAAGCGGGAGCTGGAGAAGGCGGGCATCGCCCTATGGGTGATGGACGTGAACGAGGTACAGCGGTTACTATGTGGGGGCTGCGAAGTCTCCCTTTATCTTCTGTCAGTCATCAGAGAGGAACATCTATGGATCTCGCATTTCGAGATCATTATCGTGGGCGGCGGCCCGGTTGGCTCACCGCCGCCGTCTACGCCCGCGCGGGCAGGAAAGTCGTTCTGCTGCTGGAACGCCGCCGGGATGCGGCGCCGGACCCTGGGCCTTGCGGGCGAGATCGTCTGGCCGGCATCTCCTTCTGCGCTGTGTGCGACGGAGCCTTTACGCCGGACAGGATGTGGCAGTGGCCGGAGGCGGCAGCACCGCCCTGCAGGATGCGCTGTATCTGGCAGACATCTGCCGCCATGTGACGGTGATCCACCGGCGGTCGGACTTCCGGGCGGATCCCATTCTGGTGGAGCGGGCGGAGACCGCCAACCTCACGCTGCTGCGGTCCACCGTGGTGGAGGCCCTGGATCCAGGCGGTGGGTCTGCTGCCGGAGAGCCGGCTGGCCCTGGTCTCTGGGGGTGCCGGTGGACGAAGCGGGCTTTATCGCCGCCGGGGAGGACTGCCTGACGCCGATTCCCGGCATCTTTGCGGCAGGGGATCTCCGCGCCAAGGAGGTCCGCCAGCTGACCACCGCCTGCGCCGACGGCGCTGTGGCGGCCCTGGCGGCCTGCCGCTTTTGTGTTTGACGCCGGGCCACCTTCTCAAGAATCCGTACAGGCCGCCTGGGCGTTCCCGGCGGCCTGTGCTGTTCTCTTCACTCCTCCAGAAGAGGGGAGATTTTTCGGTCTGGGCGGGATCGCAAGAAACCGTTCACCCAATGGAAAGGCGGCCGCCGGTTTTCGGCGGCCGCCTGGCGTTTATTTGATGGCAAAGGTGACGGAGACGGTGACCTGCTGTTCTCCCAGCAGCCCGCCCTGCGCCACGCAGTAGGTCCCGGCGGGCAGGACGCCGCCCCAGTCCAGCTCTCCCCCAGCTGAGGGTAAGCTTCCGGCTCTCTCCCGGGGCCAGCTCATAGGCCATGGCGATGGTGTCCATTTCCTTGTTCATCTGATACCAGCCGCCGTTCACCTGCCGATAGAGACCGTAGTCCGCCCCATAGGAGAAGGTCTCCTCCGCCGCATTTTGCAGTACCACAACCGCGCCGGTGGTAGTGCATTGCTGCAGCTCCATCGTCAGCCCCTCCGGCGCCGCAGACAAGGCAGCTGCGGGCATCCCGCCCAGGAACAGCCGCTGGGTCAGAACGGCCAGCTCCTCCCAGGAGACTCGCTCCCCTTCTCCAGCGGCAGATCCGTGGTCTTGGCATAGCGGTACAGCATCACCGTCGCCTGCTGGCGGGTCACCGGCGCCGCAGGACGGAAGGCACCGCCTGCATAGCCCCCTGCGATGCCGCTGGCCGCTGGCGCTCCGCCACGGCCCCGGCGTTGCAGCCCTTGTTGTTGCAGACGTAAATGCCCCCCGCTCCCGGGCGGCGAGATCAATGCGGTCAAACGCCACCCCCTCCGAGTGAATCAGCCGCAGGCAGGGCATGTGTTCCATCAGAGCAGCGGACACCACCGTGATGGCGTCCACGAACAGCACCTCCGCATCAGCGCCGGCGGCCACGTTCAACTCCATTATAACATCCCCCGGCGGTTGTCCACGGTGAAAACCCACGAAATCCGGCCGTACAAACGCCTCCGGCCCGTGCGTCCTGCCGTCAACAGCAGACTGGATATGCCAGGGCAAAAAGGAGGGCGGAATCTGTCAAATCTGCCAGTTGCGGCGCCGGAGAAAATCCGGTACCAATAGGTATGACTTTTATGGTATTACCTATTTTAAGATCAGGAAGAGGGTGACTATGAGCGGTCAGCCGGCCCAGACCAAGACTATCCGTTCTCAGCTGCTTGCCGACATGAAGGATGCGAGCGCCTGCCCTGGGAGAGGTCCTGGCAGAGAAGCTGGGAATCAGCCGCACGCAGCGTGGACATTCTGGCCTCTCTGGAGCGGGAGGGCTTCATCACCCGCCGCCACGGAGTTGGCACCATCATCAACCGCCATGTGCTGAACGTCCAGACCCGCATGGACATTGAGGTAGAGTTCCTGGACATGATCCGCCAGAGCGGACATGAGCCGGCGGTGGCCTTTGTCCGGGTTTCCGATGGGACTGCCGATGCCCAGGTGGCCGCTCAGCTCGCATTCCGAGGACACCCCCATCATCCGCATCGCCCGGCTGTGCACGCGGATGGCCGGCCTCATCTACTGCGAGGACGTGGTGGAAAAAGGCCCTGGCCAAGGGGGATTACACCATCCAGGACTTCAAACTCCCCATCTTCCACTTCCTCCAGCGGTTCTGCGGCATCTATCCCTATCTGGATCTGACAGACGTGCGGCCCGCCGCGGCGGATGCCCCTCCTGGCGGAGATCTTCCAGGTGCCCATGGGCACGCCGCTGCTGAACATGGAAGAGGTGGACTATGACATCGACGGACGCCCCGTGTTCTTGCTCCATGAGTATTTTGTGGACGGCATCTTCCGCCACACCGTCACATGCAGAAGCTGGAACAGCTCTATGAGGGAAAGCGCCAAGAAGGTCTTCCGCACCGACGACCCGGAACTTTACATCGTGGACTGGGACGACGCCACCGCCTTCAACGGCCTGAGTACGCGCCGGAGACGACGGATGTGGCCCCCCTGGCCTATTACGCCCTGTACGCCCTCGGCACCGGGGCCAAGAGAGCATGGCATCGCGGTGAACGATGATGGCGTGTTCACCGCGTACCGGGATGTGGGGCTGGTGAACGAGGTGTTTCCGGCGGAGCGGGCTGCGCTCCCCTGGGCACGGCACCATCGCCGTAGGCCACGTGCGCTACGGCACCAACAAGCGGAACGTCCAGCCCATCCTGGTGAACCACTACAAGGGCCGCATGGCCCTGGCCCAACGGCAACCTCACCAACTCCCACGCATTGCGCCAGGAGCTGGAGAGCCAGGGCTCCATCTTCCAGACCACCACGGACTCCGAGGTCATCGCTACATCATCGTCCAGGAGCGTTTGCGCGCCCCTCCATCGAGGAGGCGGTCTCCGCCGCCATGGACCAGTCGAGGGGCCTACTCACAAGTGATCTCCTCCCCCACCAAGCTCATCGCCGTCCAGGACCCAGCGTCCACGTGGCACGGCAGCGGGGCCGGGGCCTTCCTGGCCCTGGAGCACCCGGTCCAGGCGGACATCGTCATCCGGCGTGCGGACTCGGCCTGGACGCCGCCCTGGGCCCCCACGCCCGGCAGGCAGTATCCCCCCCACGGCATGGCACTCAGGCCATGCGGGAAAACGCGGAGGTCAATATCAAGCTGAACCCCATCCGCTCCGTGGTGGAGGGCAAGCGGGTGGTGCTGATCGACGACTCATCGTCCGGGGCACCACCTGCCGCCGGACCATCGACCTGCTGCGGAAAGCCGGGGCGAAGGAGATCCACATGCGGGTCAGCGCGCCGCCCTTTGTGGCCGCCTGCTACTACGGTACGGACATCGATGACCCCAGCAAGCTCATCGCCAACAACCACTCGGTGGAGGAGATCGCAAAGATCATCGGTGGATTCCCTGGGGTATCTGAGCCTGCAGGACGTGGTGAAGCTGGCGGACAATACCCAGTGCGGCTTCTGCAC
>VOFI01001996.1_pt1 | contig 40346 bp, 67 predicted proteins | sample 5384131 | NCBI WGS metagenome assembly VOFI01 (sample SAMN12384728, study PRJNA508395) | human gut metagenome | isolation source: healthy gut H | host: Homo sapiens | reverse complement strand
TGCCACGGCCAAGTTATGATAAACCAGTTTCCACCGTCTTTTATATGTGTGTGGAGGATTATGGTCTTTGCCCATACATATAAATCAATATGTTACCACGATAATGTCTATTGCACTCATGCTTGTTCCTCCACCACGATTCAAATTTCGTTCCGCATTTTTGGGCAAAATCATATAATGTTATTCTGCTTCATCTTGGCCAATACAGATACAGGAAATTCCAATAATTGAAGCTATTTCTTTTAGTTTTGTCCAAAGCGACGGATTGGGCTACTCATTTATTTGAGATAGAGATGATACATGGGTTATACCTTTCTCTCTCCGTTCTTATTAGTCATTAATGCCGCTATTGACTAAACGTTGGATAATATTAGATAAATCTACTTTGTTATTCAAATTTATCTTTTTATTCATTGTTAATAATAATTAGTTAAATCTAGTTTTAGTTTATCTAATATCTTTGCATCATCAAACAAGAAGTAATAACAAATAAAGCAATAAAGATATGAAAGTTTACAGAGAAGTAATGGTAAATGGCTATAATTACAACATCATTTGTGCAGGTTCACAAATGTATGGCTCAAAAGAATCCGTATTAGAGGCTATCAACAAAAGAGCAGAAGAAAGTAAGAGACTATTTGGACATAGAATTGAGAAGTACAATTTTCACCTTTGGGACACTTACGAGATGAAAGAGGGTGAAACCATAACATTTTTCACAGTAGAACGCAAATTAGAAGTCATTGATGACGAGAATAAAAGGAGTATAATTCTTGGATTTGTAACATACGAAGTGAAATAAGTTTAATCAGCAGGGCGCAAACCCTGCATAACCCTTCACACAATGAAAGTAAGCTATAATAGCAGAACGAAAAAGTTTTCTCTTTTGAATTTGACAGAAGATGAAGCCAACGCGATATTGCGTTCTTTAGCCATCATTGCAGAAAAAATATGGATTACAATGAAGAACTGGGATTTTAATGTAGACAACGGCGATTGTTTTTCTATGCCAACAGAGAGCTATGAAGCGGCATCAAAACTATACAATGAATTACAAGGCAAATAAAACATATACCACTATGGCAACAGAAAAGAGAAATCAGTTAAGCGAGATTATGAACCTTGCTTGGCAAATGGTAAAAAGAAACAGTTATTCAATGAGCGAAGGCGTTAAAGTGTGCATGGTGCAATATTAAATTACGTGCGTTGCTTCACAAGAAGATAGTAGAGTTCTATTTCAAGAAAACGGACGGCACGTTACGCCAAGCGTTCGGTACGCTCAAAGAAGGGTTGATTGGTGAAACAAAAGGCACGCAGAAAGCCGAATGAAAACCTGCAAGTGTATTGGGACACTGAAAAAGAAGAATACGTGTTTCAAGAAATGCAATCTGGTTAGGTTCTCGAAATAACGGCCACAATGACAAGACAATAATAGCGAGTTGGGGCTTCGGCCAACGTTTCTTGCAATGATGCCCCCACCGTCAAATGGGCGGTGGGGTTTGGATGAACGGCCGTGCAAATGCAGTGGATTTTACAACAACGCAGTGATTGTCACAAATAAGATTTTAATTTATTCCATTGTATTTTATAGTATTAGTACCTTTTGGGAATACCATTTTCTCAAAGGTATTTTCATGCAAAGAACCAAGATAGATATACAGAAAGTTTTACCTAATGAAGGACAAATAGAAGGACTTCGAGAAATCCACGTCTCATTAAAGGCGAGAAGTTCCGGAAGTTATGCCGTTCTATCCAGTCTCTTCCTGAAATGACGGAAGCAAGAGATATTCTTGTCTACCCCTATCAAGGAAATTATGTTGTTATCGGTGGTAACATGCGGCTTCAAGCCTACAAACACTTGGGATGGAAAGAAGTACCCTGTTGCGTGCTGCCCGAAGACATGCTGTGGACAGACTCCGTCAAATGCTTATACAGTGACAATAACCCGTTTGGCGAGAATGATTGGGACGCTTTAGCAAATGAATGGGACAGCAAAGAACTGGACGATTGGGGATTTGATGTATGGCAAGAACCCCAAAAAGGAGAAGAAAGCCCAACCAACCAAAAGATGCACGGAACGAAATGGAGGCAGAAAAGCCGACTTCTTTTGCCGCCATGTTGGGAGACCGTATCTATGACAGCGATAACGAGTTTGACATCCCTACACTAAGGTTGGACAGACAGCCCACAAGCGGCTTGCTTCTGCCATTTTCCGGATGGGGGAGCGGACACAAGAGCAAAGAAAGGCATATCCACCTATCATTTCTACGTAGAGGATTACCGCTTCACAAACATCTGGAACAATCCCGTATCGGTATTGGATAGTGGGTGTTCAGAACTGGTAGAACCAAATTTTTCATTATTCGATACCACTCCAATAGCTTATGGATTACAACAAATAAGGTACATGAAGCGTTGATTGCCCGTTTTTGGCAGGAGTGCGGTGCAAAAGTATATGCCGACCTTAATGTCGCAGAAGTTTTACAAGTACAACCGACTGGGCATCCCTGACGGTTACAACGCTTTTGCTACACGCGGTTATGCTGATAGGGCTGGAATACCTTAAAATGGAAATACAAATCGCTCGTGAAATATCAGGTCTCGACAAACCCAACATGATAGTTTACGGCGGCGGAGAGAAGATAAAGGAACTGTGCACAAAGAACAATGTGTGTATGTGGGAGCAGTTCATACGTAATAGGATAAAGTGAAAGGGAATAAAAAAATGATGGCAAAGACTTCGGGGGGTGTGCGCACATATCGGCAAGGCAGCTCCACTTACCGCAAACGGCAGGCGGAGGTTGAAGCCATGCGTCAAATCGGCAAGTATTCTAGTGTGGAAATGGGGAAAGGTGGCGGCTACGTGGCTATTGAGAAAAAAGTACAGCACGTCACAAGCCCGAAGAACTGGAAGCGGCTCGCATCCTTGCAGACAAGGGGTATAAAGTAACACTGAAGAATGAAAGCGGAGAAATGAAAACTCCAGATGGATATTTGTTTAAGGCTTTATTTGAGCAGCGTACACCACAAGGGAACAATGCCCAGAACTTCAAAAAAGCATTAGGACATGCCGCTGAAAAAGAATGCTGATGTCTTGGTTTGCTTATATGAAAAAAGGGAGTGGTCATACACGCAAAAGCATTGAGGATGGGATTAAGAAGTTTGAAACAAAGAATAACAAGCGATTTAAACAAATTATTATTGTAACAGAAGATGGAAAAAATACACCGCCATAAGCACAATACATAAAAAAGGCAAGAGCATTTTAATGTCCTTGCCTTTACATAGAGCATGTGGGTTGGCTATGCTGTGCAGAACTTCAGTACATCCCAAACAAGATGCGTTCCCCCGGGTGGTTGCCCACATCCGCTCCCGAACCTACGCCAATGCAAAGATAGGAATATTTACCGAGAAAACGACATGAAAACAAGTTGAATGAACAAGGATATAGGAAAATAAGGAAACAAATTCACTAGTGATAACCAGACCCGCCAACCGTGGCAGGAAGCCCAAGCTGTACACCAGCGCCAAGAAAGCCTACGGGCTGTCTTACGAGGAATATAAGGAGATGCGCATGTACCTCATGCAACTTTCCAAGCATGAACTGGAAGAACTGGCCAAAGACGAGAACACTCCCATGTGGATTGTCATACTTTGCCGTTCCTACGTGAAAGGAAGCGGCAAAAAGGCGACACCCGCACGCTGGAAGAAAACGAAAATGGATTTGTGGAGCAAGGATATTGCGGCCACCAAGATAGACGTGACGACCAACGGCAAGGACGTGGGGCAGCAGCTCGTCTTCTCACCAACACTATCGGAGAAAGACATTCAGGAAATAAAGGACATTCAATATGGCAACAAAGAAGATAGCGATGACACCGGTATATCAGAAACTTGATACCGCCTATCGTTCGGGCAGGTACAATGTGTTTGTGTTGGAAGGTGGCTCACGTTCCAGTAAAACTTATTCTATCATTCAGTTTTGGATAAGATATGCTTACGAACACCAAGACAAGGTAAGGCGTGTTATCGTCTCTCGTTTAAAAGCCACATGGATAACAGCTACTGTATTGAAAGATTTCCTTTGACGTACTGAAAGATTATGATTTATATGATAAACGTAGTCATAACAAATCGGTCGGCGCTGGTGTATATACACTCTACACTACAGAATTTTGGTTTTAGGATTGGATGACGAGCAGCGTATTCATGGTATGAAATCTGATGCCTTTTGATTAATGAAGCAGTAGAGTCAAGTTTTGATGACTATGCCCAGTTGATGCAGCGTTGTTCCGGCTTTGCTATCCTTGATTATAATCCCTCATACGATGAGCATTGGATTTATTACAAGATATGCAAGCGTGAGAAAACACGGTATATGCACTCTACCATGCTCGACAACCCCCTCATTCCCGACAATGCCAAAGAGCAGATTTTAAGTTATGAGCCTACGGAGTATAACATTCAGCATGGCACGGCAGACAAGCGCAAATGGCAGATATACGGGCTTGGCAGACGCGCGAGCCTTGAAGGACTTATCTATGAGAATTGGAGTTATTGTAAAGAGATTCCGCAAGGGCTTTCAAAACGTGGCTACGGTATGGACTTAGGCTTCACATTAGACCCGACGGGGATTGTGGAGGTGTGCTTTTGACGCGCGAACAAACACGCTATATTTACGTGAACTGTGTTACCGCACGCACATGGAAGCGGCAGACATCATCAAATTCTACAAGCGGAAACAGCCGATGCGTGTCATGTCGGAAAGTGCCGACCCACGTCTTGTGAGTGAGATACATAACGCCGGGATAAGAATTTACCCAATCGTCAAAGGACAAGGCAGCGTGGAAGCCTCTATTTCTGTGATGCATGGTTACAGGATTATGATCACAGAAGACAGCATAAACCTGATAAAGGAGATAAAGAACTTTACACATGGATGTTTGATGATAAAATAAAGTTCATCAACAAGCCTGCTGACGGACAGGATGACCACTTGCTTGATGCGGCAAGGTATTGGGTAATGGGTGAACTTATGGGACGAATTAAGCAGCCACGCGACAATTCGGGGGATATTCGCACACTAAAAATATTGATATATGAGAACGATAGACGAAGTTTTAAGAATTGAGGATATAGACCAAAAAGATAGCCTATTTGAAAAAAAGGCCGCAAGACGGAGCTTCCCGATGCGGTGAAGCTGTACAACGACTGGAATCCTAACCGCCATGAGATAATCACGGACACGGAAAAATACCCAAAGATTAAAATCACGGTCGAAAAGGAGAAGGAGGTCTATGATGAAAAGACAGGAAGACAACCACTATCCCGAAAAAACAAAAGATGTGGAGCCTAACCGCACGTCTGCCTATTGAACAGGGACATTGTGAATATTCAGACCGCTTTCACTGTGGGCACGGAGCCGAAGATGAACTGCGAACCGGAAGAAAACGAACAAGGATTGTTTTCTGCCCTGAGAAAGGTGTTGGAAAAGAACAAAAAATCAAGTATCAGAACAAGCGAATCGTGCGCTCGTGGCTTTCCCGAACAGGAGTGTGCCGAATATTGGTACGTGGTGAAAGATGATGGTTTTTGGGCAAAGTTGAAGCGCAAGATTGGCACCATTTTCGGCGCGTCCGCTCCTGAATACCGTCTGAATAGCGTGATTTTGGTCACCATTTAGGGTGACAAGCTATATCCTTTCTTTGATGATAGCAATAACTTGGTGGCTTTCTCTCGCGAGTACAAGAAAAAGGATTTGGACGACGTGGAGATTACCCATTTTTATGACTATTACGGCAGATTCCGTTTACCAATGGGAGTTTATAGACGGTTGGAAATCCGTTTCTTCATTCAAACATGGATTCAAGAAGCTGCCTCGTCCTCGTATTGCTATCGTCCGGAAGCCTATTGTGAGAAGATTAAGACACTCCGTGTGCGGTTGGAGAAGCTGATGTCAAATTACGCAGACTGTATAGACTATCATTTCTTCCCTATCCTGATGTTGTTTGGTGACGTGCAGAACTTTTCGGGTGAGTTCAAGAACAGGGTTGTGGAATTGACCGGTGAAGGAGCTAATGCCCAATACTTGACATGGAACCAGGCAAGCGATACGGTGAAATTAGAATTGGATTCGCTCATTGAGAAGATATATTCCATGACGAACACGCCACGTATCTCCTTCGAGAACCTGAAAGGAAGCGGCAATGCCTTATCCGGCGTGGCTTTCGATTATGTTTTCCTTTCCACCCACCTGAACGTGGAGAACTTGGCAGAGGTAATCGGCGAGTTCATGCAGAGACGTGTCAATTTCCTTGTTTCCGCGCTTGGTTCCATCAATTCCAGTCTTGAAAAAGCAGCCGAAACGATAGACATCAACGTGGAAATAGAACCTTACCGCCTTGATAATGTCGATGACCGGGTTAGCACAGCCGTTAAAGCTGTTAGTGGTAACGTGTGGTCGCAGAAGCATGGTGTACTGTTCGCAGGGAATGCGGACAGACTGGATGAAGAACTTCAGCAAATCAAGGAAGAACAAGAAGAAAAAGCAACGCATGGAGATTGAAAAACAAAGCAAAATATCACAGAATAAACCTCAAAATGAAAACCGTTCCGTGTCGTAGTATCGACAATGTGTTATTTCGAGAGAATATGTATATCCCTATCATGTGATAGGAATAATAATTTACTTTCAGCGCGATTCCATCCGGTTTCGCGCTTCCTTTGTATTTAATTCATGACAATCCCGCTATTGTCACGTATTATTCTTTCCTAAATTTCTTTTTTTTTTCCACATTCGTAATTTTACCATAGGTATTTATTAATCAAACTCATACTGTATGAAAGAGAAAAATCTTAGTAGCACTGAAAACGAAGTATAAAACCTTTGGGTTTAGTGACAAGGCGTTTGACGGGGTGGCCGACTACTTATCTAAAACCGTAACTGAAGAAAGTCAGATAGAAAACCGCCATCGACAGGGGTCGAAGGGCTTTTTAAGGGTTTTCAGGGAGATGTTGATTATGTACGAAACGAAAAATCGGGTCTACAAAAGCAATTGGACGAACTGAAAAAGAAAATCGAGAATCCCAATCCTCAACCTAAACCGAAAGAAGAAAAGAAAGACGATGTACCTTCTTGGGCACAAGCTTTGATTGATTCCAACAAAACTCTTTCTGAAAAACTTGCCGGTTACGAACAGGAGCGCGCACAAGCACAGCGTAATGCGCAGGTCTCCGCCAAGGCAAAGGGTATGGTATTCCCGAAACACTTGTACCCATGTTGAACATTCCGAACGATGCGGACTTGGATACATTTATGAAGGACGCAAAACAGACGTTTGTCAATGCAGGGCTACAAAGTGTACTCCCCCGACAGTGGGAGACCCGAAACCGACTGATGATATTGACTCGATAGTCGCCACAATTGACAAGGGAACAAAAGAAATTGTTGAACAAGCTAAAAATTAGTTTATGTCAGGAAAAATTAAATGGAATGAAGATATGCCACCCATTGAACATGAAGTGTGCGATGAAAGTACCATTTATCGCTTGAAAGATGGTGGTATGGACTTGGATAAATCCAATCTTCCGGCACAAAGGGTGGTTGCCTGAACTTGCGCCACTCTACCGTGATAAGGTTGAGAGAAAGGCTCGTGTTTGCCTTCGTGTAAAAGTTTTGGAGAAAGCAGAAACGACAGGTGCGACAATAAAAATAAAAAAGAATAAGTTTTGCCAGTTCGTCAAAGCCGGAATGCTTTTGTCTGATGGTACGAATGTCATCACTGTCAAAGTGTAGATACCTCTAATGAGGAATATGATGTAATTACTGCATCGAAAAATTTAACGGCGGCTATCGAGGAAGGAACAGTCCTTCCCGAAGCAAAAGGGGCAAGTGATGCAAAAGCCAAATATACAGCAAACTTCGCTTCTTTTGGTTGGCGCAAGATGGATGATGAGGATACGATAGCTTTTGTAGGTCGTGTGTTCGGCATTGAAGAAGATAACCTTTACATTCCTTTCACAGAGGAAGATAAGGTGTCTTTGGGGTGACAGATTCATGTTTATTTAACGAAAGGAGGTCTAAATGTTACTAACGATTGATATGCTTCTCGGGAGTTCCCGAATTATGAAATCTGTAATTGACCGTACCATCGTTTCCATGCTTGACATGGATAAAGTCTTTTGGAAGGACTACCTTGTATATGACAAGGCAAATCCTGATGGTACGTTTAAAACCTATATGGGAACTGTTGTCGGTGTCATTGCCGGTACGGTTATTGACCGGTATGCAAATAAGCCTTTGAGAAAGCGTCATGCGCTGTCTAAAGGTTATGGCGAAGTGGCTTGCTTGGGTGACGCGTACCAAATGGATAATACCCGTTTGGAACGTTTGCAAATTCTTATTGACGAGTTCAACGAGGCACGTTCGGCAGAAGCACGAGATATTAAGCTGAATGAAATCGTCAATTTCTTGGTTGATGATGTCCGCCAGTGCTTGTTGGCTCCGATGAAACGCTTCGACTTGATGCTCTTTGGGAAGTTTGCGCTTTACCGGCAAATGCAAGGTTGATGGCAAAGGAAAACAAGAAGGGTGTTTCTATTGCGGATATTACTTTGCCTATCTATACGAAGAAAGCCACTTCAGGTGATAAGAATAATATCATCACTTGGATGAATACAGAGTTTGTAGAGAAACTCCGTACTAAAGGTTATGCGTTCGCGATTGCTGAGATGAACCGCAACACGTTCAACAAGCGTATTGCCGCTTCTACGGAGTTCTTGGGCAAATACACGATGAAATTCGGTGATATGGAGTTTAATTCGGGTAATATGGTGACTACCGAAATGGTAAACCGTTATTTGGGTGCCGTTGATATTCCGTTCCGAATCCGAATCAAGGAAGAATGGATTCAAACGTCAGAGGATGAAATGGTAAATGCCGTTCCTGACGATAAGGTTTCATTCCTCCCTGCTATTGACCCACGCAAGAAGTTGGGAACAATGAAGTGGAAACGTCCTTATGAAATGATTGACCGCATTCCGGGTAGAACTTATACCGAAGCGGAGGACGGAAAGATGTTTATTTCATCCTACCGCAACTCGGAAGGTCGTTTTATGGAATATGGAATGGAAGCGATTCCGAATATTGAGATTCCTAACAAGATGGCGATTGCCGATTTGAGTGCATTAGGATAATGAAAGTATCTGACTACATAAAGCAGACCTTCAGGGACTTTGGCGTTGCTTTGAGCGATGCCAATCTCCTTAAATCCTTTTGACCACGAAGATAAGCGGAGAGGATGATGTAAACGAAGACAATATCCAACCGATTTCGGTAGGTATGACAAAGTTTATCCCTACCCTTTTACTTCGTGGTAGTTCCAAGTCCGTATCGGAAAACGGGCACTCCAAATCGCAATCATGGGACATTCAAGGTATCAAAGATTACTATTTCCTGATGTGCAAACGGTACGGATTGAAAAGACGAATTGAATACGAACAAACCTAAAGTGACTTTTCTCTGATGTTGGACGAAGCACCTCACATATTAATGGTAAGGACGGTAATACCGCAGGATAATGACGAGTACGGGCGACCGATACCCGGAACTGGCGGCGAATCGTGGGACGAACTTACAGAATGTTTCTGTCACGACAATTCCCAACAGCAGGAAGTGTCGGTAAACGGTAAACTGTGGGTTTACTCCTACCATGTGGTGTATGAGGGTAAGAAATTGGCATTAGATACAAAAGTAAGGTGTTTGGATAAGGAAATGCAGGAAGTGATTGGCGAGGCAAGGTAATCAAGAATGCCGAGTGTTATTCAGAGGAACTGAAAGGACGTTGTGATATATGGTTGGAGTGAAGTTTGACTTTTCGGACGTGGATTCATTCTTTGAACAAGGAAAGAACGAAGTGGGCGAAATAGTCGAAAAAGGTCGGCAATGAAGCTGATGATTACGACGTAAAAGATGGAACTTATCAAAACCGTACGGCACGCTCCGCAAGTCCTATAAGCATAAGGTTGAGAAAGATTGTAGTTTGATTTTGTATAACGATGCAGAAAGTCCCAAAGGTTATCACTATGCTCTAATGTGGAAAGCAAGGGCTTCAGGGTAAGAAGTGGAGGGGCTTTGTATGCAGAGAAACGATTGAAAGAATTGATTAAATGATAGTAACGACCGACATAGCGAACATACTCTACCGGGATTGCAAGGCTTTCGGCATAGAGGTTTACCAATCGGGCAACATCCCTGACGAGGATAAGGAACTGTCTTCTGAAAGGGTGATTATTCGTACCAAAACCCAATCTCCTGAAACCTATTGGAAGAAAGGCTTTGTGGAAGTGAATCTTTGTGTGCCGGACTTGGGAGGTAAAAAGCAAACCTCATCCGTTTACAGGAACTGGAACGGAAAGCGCAGGAGGTCTTGGATGATGTGGTAGGGGAATATGACGGGTCAAGCTACTATTATTCGATTGATTCTATCGGAACGGAAGCGGACACAGCTTTGAAGTGTCATTATGTGAATGTTAGAATTTTGTTTCAAGTGCTAAATGTAAACTGATATGAAGCCATTTATAGGAATTAAAAAGATTTGGTATGGTGATGTCATAGATGAAGCCGTTACCAAAGCGAGTTTGAAAACTCTGATTGGTGAAATGACAGAAGTCAAAAACTCCCACCAAGACACGTGGCAGTACACGGAGGATGACCCTACCTATACTGACTATATCAATGAGTTGAACGGGGAAATTTATTATCGTGATGTTACCCAAAGGGAGCAAAAACCATCGCATTTACAATGGGTGAATGGACTTTTTGACGATAAGGTTGCCTTGCAAGGCGGAGAAAAGGTTGACACAGATGCCGGTTGGGCTTCCTCTGATACGCCTGGCATTGTTAACTTGGGTATTGTGGCACAAACCAAAACAGGCAATTATATTGTCTTTACCAATGCTGCCGTTATTGCAAAAAGGAACACAAGCGGAGAAGAACATAGGCTTAGGCGTTACAGCTGTTGCCATGTCGAATCCGGCAGAAGGAGTTAAATCAGATTACTTGTTTGAAGGGGAAAAAGTCGATGCCGCATGAACAACCGTCACCGTAACCCCTACGCCTTCCGATGCTACCGTTAAACTGGACGGCGATACGGTAAAGTCAAAGCGGGTGAACGCCGGTGCTTCCGTTCGCTATGAAGTGTCGAAAGTCGGTTACACTACTCAGTCGGGAACAATAGAGACCAAACCTTCCGATGCAGGCAAGACAGTGGACAAAAAAGATTGTTCTTGTAGAGATTTCAGGGTAATGTTTAATTCTAAGGGTAAGGCGATAATGTTTTTGTCTTACCCTTTTTTTAAGTTTTTATCAATGGAACAAAACGCAGCAAAAATAGTAACAAGTGCCATTCTTGATATGGACTTTAAAACAGTGGTAGTAGCAGGGAATGCGTATATAATTATGCCGCCAACAATGAAAAAAACTTGCCGGAGCTGGTTATTGGCTTTCTGGGATTAAAGGAGATACCATTAAAGAAGTTTTTTAGCGAAATACAATATAGAAGCCTTTTTCACACGCCTTGTCGTGGTTGATACAAGAGACGAAAGTCTGTTTGAAGAGCTATTGAATGGGACAGATAAAGAACTGAGTGACGCTTTGGAAGAAGCTTATTCATTGATTTCTACTGAAAATTTTTCCAAGCTGTTGGCTTTAGCCAAGAACGTAGCAAATCTGACAGCAAAACCGAAACAGTAGGAAATGATTGCTTACTGGGACAAATCGCATCGTTCATGGAAAATCTGCATTTGTCTTACGATGAAGTGGTGAATAAGATACCCTACCGCAACTTGGTAATCATGCAAAAGACAAGCTCCATGTGGCTTTCGGCGAAGTATTACGTGAAGTGTCGGATGAGGACATGTTCAAGAATAGAAAATTTGACGAGTAATGCAATTCAAAGGCGATATATCAGGTCTGGACGCACTGGAACGGCAATTGGAGGATGTCTATTTGGATCGCTTGGCTGATGCCGGAGAGAAAGCCGTACAAGAAGCCATAGCGGAGGGTAATTACCAAAATATCACGGGAAACTTGCGCAGCTCCATTGGCTATGTAATAGCTTACAATGGGCAGATACTACGTGAAGGCGGCTTACAAGATACTGAGGGAAGAGGCGAAAACATGCAGAAGGTGGATTACCACTAAGGCAGGTAAGCATGTCTCCTTTTGGGCTAAAAGGTAAGTACGGGGATGGTTCAGAGGGAAGCCGCAAAGGTTTGGAGTTTGCCCGTTCACGAATAAGGGGAACTATGGGATATGCGTTTATCCTTGTAGCCGGAATGGAATATGCAAGCTATGTCTCGTCCAAAGGTTATGACGTGATAGACAGGGGTTTATTTATTGTGGAATTTAATAGGTAAATGATATATGGCAGGAATAATTACAGATGTATCATCTGACATACAGAAACTTCAACAGTTAAGAATGGAGATAAAGAATGTCAAGAAAGCATTGAAGCAAATCAATGTGAAAGTTGACATTGATATTGCAAGGGGATGGAAGCGCAGTTGAAATCCCTTATGGGGGCAATATGATGCTTTGGTAAGAAAGGTGTCGGAAGCTGAGGGGAAAATAATGGTTTCTACCAAACGGATAAACGATGCTTCGGAAAAGATTATCAAGGCGCAGGAGCAGCTTTCAAAAGCGGCAGGTATGAATCCGCAATTTGGTAGTGGTAATGTAAAAACAACTGCGAATAATGCGGAAACAGCAAGCGATGCAGGCACAGGCTAAGGCGTATGATGAACTGGCGGCAGAAATTGACGCAGTTATGGGAACGCGTATGCAAAACATCAAACAGCAATCGAAGAACAGAATGCTATCCGTCTGATAAACGAAGAGATAAAGAATCTGACTAAATATCAGTCAGGCAATTCCTCTTTGACTACGGCTCAACAAAAACGGTTGGAACAACTCAACAATTCTCTGTTAACTCATAAGGCTGCATTGTCGGAAGTTCGTCAAACGTTGATGAACAATGTGAAAATGGATAATGTCGCGGCCACTTCAATGAACGGGCTTTCACAGTCATTGTCACGCATGAAGATTGCTTATCGTGAACTGACGGAAGAAGAAAGGAAATCACCTTTCGGAAAGGAATTACTTGCATCTATTAATCAGGCAGACGCAAAATAAAGGAGTTGGATGCCACGATGAAATCACCAACGCAATGTAGGGAACTATGCTTCGGGATGGAACGGGCTTAATATGTGCTGTACAGCAGATAGTACGTGAACTTCCGGCGGCAACAATGGGACTTAACATGTTCTTTCTTGCTATATCGAACAATCTTCCCATCTTGACCGATGAGATAAAGCGTGCAAAAATCGCCAACGAGGAATTAAAGAAGTCCGGACAGAAGGAGTACCGGTATGGAAGCAGCTTGTTTCGTCTTTGTTTAGTTGGCAAACAGCTATGATGGTTGGGATAACTGTGCTTTTCAATGTATGGTAAGGAAATTGTGGAATGGACTAGTAATTTGTTTAAGTCCAAAAGATGCAATATTGTCTACGGAAGAGGCAATGGAGAAAAGTAAATGAATCCTTGGAGAAAAATAACGGAAGTTATGGTAGTAATATTCTTTCGGTCAAGAAACTTTCATCTGAATGGAAAAAGTTGTCTTCTCAAAAAGAACAATTGCAATGGATAAATGATAATAAAACAGAATTTGATAAGCTTGGTATCTCTATAAATGGAGTAAAAGACGCAGAGAATGCTTTTGTCAAAAATACAAGCGCTATCATAGAGGCTTTTAAGTTAAGGGCTAAAGCCACAGCTGCTCAAAAATTAGCGGCAGATGAATATGAAAAAGCATTAGTGAAAAGAAATGAAGCAGAAACAAAACAAAATAAATTAGAAGAAGAAGGCCCAACTGCAGTTGATAGACTTAAAGCCGCTATATATGGTAGGCGTAAAATAGTACCTGGCGCACAAGGAACTATAGGAGCCACAGTTACAGACTACGAACAATCTGTTCGAGATAATATAAAATCACTAAATAGTGAGGCAGATGCCGCAGAGAAAGCTGGTGATGCTTACTTTGATTTAGCAGCAGGGTACGAAAAAGCGGCAAAATCAGAATTGGATAAATCTGGTATTGAAGAATCTCATAAAAAAGTGAATGACAATACGAATAAGATAACTAATCAGCAATCACGTATTGTTGAAATCGAAAGAAAGAATGCCACAGACCGCATCCGCCAACAGGAAGATTTGGAGAATAAAGTGGCCCAATCCCGGATAGATGCCATGGATGAAGGCTTTGAGAAAGAGAAAGCCCAAATGGAACTCAACCATAAAAAAGAGTTGCAGGAGATTGGCCGACAGCGGCAGGATTACATCAATGCCATCATACAAATGGAAAAGGAGGCTTTTGATGCCAAGGGAAGTTGAAAGCGTCCAAGGACAAGAACTATAAGACAAAGGCATTTGATTCTTCCACCGTAAGTGTTGATACATCCGCGTTCGACATTATGGGAAAGGAAACGAGGGAAAGGCAGAAAATGGAAATAGCGGATTTTTATAAGGATTCCCTTTCTGAATATCAGGACTATGTCACGAAGTACAATGCCACGAGGGAAAAGTTTGCCAAGGAAAGGGAAAAATATAAGAATGCCGGTGCTTCCGGTGCCCAGTTGAAAGAAATAGATTATCAGGAAGAGGAAACGTTAAAAGCCATTGACAATGAGTTTGCCGCCCGTGAGGAAAGTTTTAATTCATGGGCTGACAACGTAATTGACTTGTCACTTGAAAAACTCCGTGAATTGCTTAATCAGGCATATCAGGAGATGATGAACATGGAAATCAGTGACCCGGACAATCCTGATTTGGCACGCAAGAGGGCAAGAAGTGGATACGCTAAGAAAATCCTTGGAAAAAAAGAGATTGAAAAAGAGGTATCTCCAGGAAAGTCCACAAAGGATTGGGACAAGCTGTATAAAGTTCTTACCGATGTGAACGATGTATTCGAGGAGATAGGGAGATACTGTAGGGGAACATTCGGTGAAATCATCTCTTTGGCCGGAGGCATCGCGTCTTCTTCCTTACAAGCGGTTGGTGCCATAAAGGCGATAAATGCGGAAATGTCGGCTCTGGATAAAGCATCCACAGTACTGGCCGCCATAAGTGCAGGAATGAAAATCATATCAGGGATCGGCGGCTTTTTCAAGGAAAAGTTCGGTGCCGACTACTCGGAATATGAAGCCTTGAAATCCCAATATGATACCCTGATAAACATTTGGGACCAACTCATAGATAAGAAAATGGAGTATATTGACATTGATTACGGCATCGAGGCGCAGAAAGCCGCCGACGAAGCTGCAAAGGCTTGTCAATGTACAGATAGAGCGTCAACGGCAACTCATCAAACAGTTGGCTTCAAGCGGAAGTAGTGCCGGTTCCCATTCTCTTGGATACCGTATAAATGACCGTCTTACCACAGAAGATTACGAACGCATATCCGGCCTCGTTGGAAGATAACGGCTGAATACCAATTGTGGGACTTGTCTTCGAACAGATGGAGAAGCTATTGACGGATGAAGGCTTGTGTCCGTATTGGGGAGGTGAACGGCGAGTTCATCGACTACATCCAGAATATAGCGGATTATGGGGAGCAGTTGGAAGAAATCGCCCAAAAGGAAAAAAAGAGGCATTGACCGGAATCGGCCTTGACGAGTTCAAAAGCGGATATGTGTTGCTGTCCGACTTGGATTCAACAAACGAAGAATTTGCCGACAACTTCGAGAAATATTTGCAGAAAGCCATATTTTCTTCGCTTATAGCCAACAAGTATAAAGACGAAATAGAAAGCCTGTATAAACCAATGGGCGGCAGATTCAGAAAGTGGTGGCAAGCTTACTCCGGAGGAAGCTGAAAGGCTACGGCAAGAACAAAAGAACTTACTGAAAAGTTGCTTGCCGAACGGGAACAGCTCATGAACGATTTCAGGGTGGAAACGTCAGGCGTGGCTTCGACCGGCAGCCAGTAGCGCGGTCAAGGTACAGGCATCCCAAGAAAGCGTGGATGAGACCAACGGAAGGCTCACGGCCATTCAGGAAACGGGATACCGTATCGAGAACGCCAACCAACAGCAGGCCATTGCCATAACTGAACTTAAAGGCTCGATTTCAGGATTGTTGTCCAAAATGGGCGGCATGTACAATATTTCCGACGAGACCCGTACAATTTTGGCCAATTCTTATTTGGAACTTCAACAAATCAGAGAGAACACAGGTGAAATAGTAAAGCCAATCAAACAGATGCAAAAGGATATGGAAGAAGTAAAACGAAACACATCAAGATTATGAAAGGAGAATTACTAATCAACGGAAAAGATGCTTGGACAACATGGGGTGTATGTATGGGAGAAGGATTCCTTGATTCAATAGATGCACCTGTACCAATGAAAGACTACATTGAGAATGAAAGCCGATTGGAGCACGGGAAGCGTATAATAACGGAAAACGCGAAAGTGGACAGCAGAAATTTCACATTGGAGTTTACCATTATGGGGGAGTACGGAGAGTGATTATCGGGCAAAAAGAAAGCTTTCGAAAGCGAACTTTATAAAGGTCCGATAACCGTCCAAATACCCAAGTTAAACAGTGAAGTGTACGAGGTTGGTCTATCTTGGCAAAAGTATTTCTTACGGGTTAAGCCTTTAACAGTGTTTCGGAAAATTTTCAGCCAAATTTGAGGAACCCAACCCGGCAAATCGAGGAGATTTGTGACAATGGCGATTGTTGCAAAATCGGTTATCCAATATAATGTAGCATGAGCAATATTCATTACTTTTTGGGTATATGATAGAAATAAAGGATAACAACGAGGTATTAGTTTTGTCCACACTCGATAGGTGTAGGAAGCAAGCGAAAATTTGAGTTGATGAAAGATGACTATATCACGCTCAAATTTTCCTTGCTTTATCCCGTCCGGTTCAAACTCGGATGTCATGTAGAGTGCGAATTTGGCCGCTTTGAAATCATAGAAGAACAGAAGCCGTCTTTCAACAATTCCACGGGCGGTTTTGACTATGAGTTGAAGATGGAAGCCTCTTACATGAAGTGGAAGAACAAGGTTTTCAAGTACACCCCTGAAACGGGAGGCAATGAGGCGGCATGGGATTTGACGGCGCAACTTTCATACCATCTTGACATCTTCCTGCGCAACCTGAAAGCATGGGGATTCCAATTTAACGGTGAGGACTATGAATATGAGATAGACAAGGACGTGAACGTGGAGGCCGTGTTCATGCAGGTTTCCAACACCAAGCTGATAGATGCGCTTACCTCCCTTGCGGAAGCCGCAAACTGCGAATGGTGGATTGAGGGCAAGAAAATCCGTTTCGGACGTTGTGAGAATGGGGAAGCTGTGGAAATAAGCCTTGGCGAAGAGGCAGAAACCATGAGCTGTCCAAGAGCAGCGGTGAATATTTCACGCGCATATACGCATTCGGCTCCACGCAGAACATATCATCCCGGTACCGGAAGAAACTGGAGTTCACGGTAAAGAAGGAACCAGGTGTTTCCTTGAATGTCAATGGAGAAAATTATGCACCACTTGATTTGGATAAAGATTTGGTGGTTGGATATTTTAGAGATTCTGTAAGGAGCAGACATTCCCTTCCTGTCATTATAGAACAAGGGCAAAACATGAAGGTTGGTGTAGGAACAACACTAAGCAATGTATTTCAATTTGATTTGTATAACAGTGCAAATATTGATTCTACTAACAGATTGATTTATGGTACTGAATATAATTGCGTTCTTTCAGGTCTTCAATTTACATTCAGGCATACATCAATACCTTTACAGTTTAAAAAATTCCGTTGTTTTTTTATACACGGATAAATCGTCCGACCACATATTAACTACGAGGAAAATGTTGACGGTTTTGCGGAAAAGACTTTCAATATTCCAGATTCTCAATTAATCATTCCAAATGGTTGTTCACGAATAATCATCAATATACAGTTTGATTGTGAAAATGGAGACGTAGAAGGTTATTGTTTCCTTGGTATAAAAGGTACTGAGACGTTTGTATCTGTTGGTGAAAGAGCTTCATCATATTTGCAATTTACAGATAACAGCCATAAATATGAGGGCTGTTTTCAATCCATCATACAAGGTTTCTGAGGGTAACGCGAACGAGATTCTTTTCAACAAGCTTTGTATTCGTGGTGACATTTCTGAATTTGAGCCTTCGTCACAGGGGAGGGAGGAAAGTGGAAATTGAAATCTCGTAAGGATGAAAATCCCCATTGGTTATTTCAATTCCGACGTTGACGGCCTTACGGTAAACGGGGTTGTACAACGCAGGCTGATGCTTCCTGAAGGCACACCGTATATAGACGTATACCCCGACATGTCACCAGACGAAGTGATAGAGAGCATCGTGACTTTCGATTACGTCTATCCACGCAAGGTGCTTTCCATATCTTCGGTCGAAGAAGAAATGATTGATGTCACGGAAGGCGAGGAAAAGAAACCCACAGGAATGAAAGTACCGGTGTATACCATCAAGACCACCGGGCTTGTGGGGTTCGACAATTCCTATGTGATTTCAGAGAAACTTACGATCACCTTCCAAACCGGAAAGCTTGCCGGACTTACATTCGGCCTTACGTTCCTTCCGGAAAAGAGTGACAATACGTCCACATGCTTTGAAATAGTTGCCAACGAGGACTACGGGGGCCGTTTGCCGGATACGGTAATGAAACCAGAGGCCGGGAATGAATTTGTCATGGCCGGATACGACACGGAATATGTTTTTGAGAACCTTGTCACAGAAGCGGAAGAGGAACTGAAATCTGAAGCAGAGAAGTATGCCGAGAAAATCAGGAACAACATCGGCACCGTGTCGGCCAAACTCATGTCAGACTGGTCAAAGGCACGTAATGAGGCACGCAGAAACACCTTGTCCTTTCGATGTAGGCCAGAAGGTAACGGTCAACAACCCTCATTCTTCCCAAGCCCCGTACTATGCGTGTGCTTGGCTATGAACTTGCACTTGACATTCCATGGGATTCTCCTGTGTATACCATCGGTGAAAGTGCCTCCTATTCCCGTCTTGGCGCACTTGAAGACAAGATAGATTCCATCAAAACTGAACGGAAGCCGTTACTTTTCTGGAAAGGTTAGCTCTTCAACATCAGGTACAAATGTGTATTTGATAAAGAAGGACGATGAAACCGAGCCGTCGGATACAAACGCCTATTCTTCGCTAAGGACAGACAAGGAGATAAAAAAGAAGGGATAGAAAAAGAACAACAAAGAACTGGCCAAGAAGTTCCTTTCAAAGTTAAACGATGATACCGCTTCGGGCATCATTACTTTCCTCCAAGGGCTGATAATCGGTAATTTTTCACCCGGCGAATCCGGCGGCCAAATCTCTTCCGACGGCGCGGCGGAACTGGCCTCGCTGCTGCTTCGTGGCGACCTTTCGAGCAACAACTTTGTCACTGGGCTTCTCGGGGAGCGGCTACGGATTGCTGAAAGAACGCGGCGGGACGCTCGTACTTTGAAGTGGACGAGTTGTACGTGCGCATGAAGGCTTATTTCGACTCGTTGGAGATAAAGCATGCTTACCATACCGGGGGAACCAACGTGCTGTCTCCTGCGGGGATGGTGTGTTCCAGGGTAATGGAAATAACGGACAATATCGTCATCGACGCGGCGGGAGAAAAGTGTATGATTCCGAAGGCGAGCCGGTGGAGGAATTTGGTTCTGTGGGGCGTGTGACCGCATACCGCTGCTTCTTTGTGAATGACGACGGAGGCAAAAGGATTGTCAACGAGTTCAGGGTTGGCGACAATGCGCAGTGCCGCACGTTCAATATCAAAGAAGGGGTGTACGAAGGGGTATCGAACCAGTTCTACTGGAGGAGAGTGGTTGGTGGGGCGAGGATTACATTGATTTGTCTGACGATGCGGGGAATACATGGAGGGGAGCACCGTGCCTTTGGCGGAAGACAATATTGTCACGGTAGGGAATGCCTTTGACGCTTCCCGGCAGAATGTGGTTGTCCTCTCGGCCTACGGGGAAGATTCCCCTTACGTCGCCCAGTATGCCGGTGTGAACTCGTTTTCGCTTGAAGGGAAACTCGTGACAAGAATATCACCTCACGGGAACCTTTTCAAGGGTAATTTCGTGATGGAGGACGGAAGCGTCGTGTCGGCGAGGTTCGAGCTTTTGACGGTGCCATCAGGAACGTGGTCACCGACTTGGAATCCCATGGCGGCAGCATTTCCAAGTTGGAGCAGAGGGCTGATGAAATCACGTCTTCGGTGGAGAACTTGGACGAGAATTTGCGGAGCGAGATAAAACAGACGGCGGATTCTGTGCATATCGGTATCAACAACGGCCTTAAGGAAGTCGGTATCGACATTGAAAAAGGGGATGTCAACATCAAGGGAGAAAATATATCGCTTGAAGGTGCGGTGACCGCCAACGGCAACTTCAAGGTGTTGGAGGACGGGAGCACCGAGTCCAAGAACGGGAAGTTCGAGGGTATTATAATTGCCAATGAAGGCATATTCAGGGGGTATGTTGGAAAATCACGTACCGTAATCACAGAAACCAACATCGGACAGTACCTGAAACCTGTTGACGGACTTGAAGGAGAATATGAAATTGATTTTGAAAAGCTTGGCGGATATGTGGTTTTCAGTGGCGAGTTCACCGAAATTCCACCATTGTACCTTCCGGGCCTGCTCAGATTATTACGTGACACAAGATGAGGAAAGAAAGAATTTTATAAGGTCGCTCGTGGGACAATATGTCATAATGTACAATATGAGCAACACGGCGTTCGCCCTTTCCGGTGCTTCCTCTGAAGATTTCGACCCTACGGGCTTTACAAGCCGGACTTTGAATGTAGGGGAGTTCGCTTCATTGCAATGCCGTGCAGGCGTAATGAACGGGTACGAAGCAATATTTTGGCAGCGTAGAATAGGAAAGTTTATGTAAAAAACAAAACAATAATAGATATGGCACAATTAAACAGGACTGTGGCGGAAGTCAACCGGTTGCTTGATGAATTGGCAAGGTTGCTTGATGAGGGAGGAAGCGGCTTTGAACTGGCCAATTCCTTGTCCGACCTCCAATCTCCGGGAATGGCAACAAGCTCTTCTCTTTCCGGATTGATATTCAACACGGCAATTTCCCAAGGCATTGGCATCTGTGATTACAATGACACGACCATTCCGATGCCGGAAATGTCATCCGTCACCAAAGTGAAGTCCGTGGTTTATTATGAACGAAGCAAAAAATCTATGCCACGGGAGAAGACGGGAAACTCCATAATAACTGGTCGGATTCCTCGGTGACGCCTTTCGCTTACCAAAAGCGTGAGTTCCTCTGCGGCTTTGACGGAAACTCTCCCATAGCGGGCAAGGTTTACCTGATGCGCCATGCCCAGACAGGGGAATCTTGGACTGTACTTCTTCAATGGGAATGCAATGGTGCAACTCATCGACTTCAACGTGGTGACGGAGATGGCCAAAGGTCCCAAAGTGGAGCATGCAGACACCCTTTCGGGCATACCGGCGGACGTGGACATGGTTGACATAAGCATCAGCTCCCCACAGTCGTTAAGCATAGCCGGCACTCCCAAATCCGGGCACAGGATTGAGATATTCGTATTCTGCGAGGAAGGCACGCAATCGGTCACCTTGCCGGATGACCCGACCATGGACCCACATCAACGGAAATACCTTTTCGTTGGATGAGATGGAGTCGGCAAAGATAGAGCTGACTTATATCGGCAGCTTATACTACACGACTGTGATGAAGAAGTATGCGGATGCTTCTTTGATTGTTAAATAATAAATGAAAAATGATGGAAGAACAAGTAAAAAGAACCTATTTCCTCGTGGAATATGGACGGCGCGGACAACGGGGACATCATGCCCATTGCCAGTGGCCCGGTGGGACAACTTTTTGAGGTATATGCCTCGAAGTCGGAGTCGGATGCGAAGGCTTTGGCATCGAGCAAGCCGGGGGCGATGTGTTTCGCCACGGACACGCACCGTATCGTGTTCAATGGTGTGGTTTATAATTTAGTCGAAATCATCAACAACCTGACGGACGGGAGCACGAACAAGGCTTTGAGCGCGGCGCAGGGAAAGGCGTTGAAGGCGTTGGTGGACGCGCTTCCTACAATGGAAGAGATGAACAATGCCATCAACTCGAAACTGGGCAGCGTGTATAAGGTAATGGGGGACGAAAGCGACCATTGCCGATGTGCTCGCGCTGACGAACGCGGTGAAGGGCGACACGTGGAACGTGACGGCCGAGTTCACGTTGGGGGGCAAGAAGTACCCGGCGGGGACGAACGTGGTATGCGTGACGAACACTTCGGCCAGTGACCACAACGACGACAACTGGGACGCCCTGGGGGCACGGTGGACTTGTCGGTGTTCCTGAAGGCGGCCGACGCGGCAAAAACTTATGCCACGAAGTCGGAGCTGACCTCGCACACGGGGAACAAGAGCAACCCGCACGGGGTGACGAAGGCCCAGGTGGGGCTGTCGAACGTGACGAACGACGCGCAGGTGAAACGTTCCGGAGGTGGTGGACGATTACATAGACGTGAAGGAGGTGGCAGCGGGCAACACGGTGGCTAGCACGAACGTGACAAAGCGCATCATTACGGTGCAGGAGGCTTGCGTCCCGGTGCTGCTCGACCAGATTGTGGGGGGCACGCAGACGGTGCAGCAGGCATCGTCCACGAAGGCAGGGGAAGCCTAGTCTACCTGAAAGACATGAAACAGTTGTGTTACCGTATTGACGGTACGTATTATAACAACTGTCCATTGCCGATGACAGTAACAAGGCCAAGCAATATGCCGAACTTGCCGGAAGTGACGGCTTGGCCAGGAAGCCGATAGAGGGCAAGGTGTACGTGATGCCTTCGGCAGGTTCTTTTAAGGGCGTTTATGTATGCAAGGACGGTGACCTCGTGCTGTTGTCGGACAAGACGGAGGTCATCAACAGCCTGACGAGCGACCGCACGGATGCCGCGCTTTCGGCTGCCCAGGGAAAGGCGTTGAAGTCGCAGGTGGATGCCAAGCTGAACAAAAGCGACGTGGTGAACAGCCTGACTTCCACGGACACGGCGGAGGCACTATCGGCAGCACAAGGAAAAGCCCCTGAATGACAAGCTGACTACGACAACGAACACGGCGAACTCTGCCAAGTCGATAGCCGACTCGATAAAAGCCGCCCCTTACCATCAAATAGTCATGGCTTATGGACGAGAAAGTGATTGATTCGGAAGACCGGGAGCAAGGCGGCATTGTCCCCCTTGCATCCTCCCCCACGGGGAAGATTTTGGAGGTGTACGCGAGCAAGACGCGGGCGCAGGCTTTGTCATTGACGGGGTCCAACCCGCAGGCGTTGTTCTTTGCGACCGACTCGGATTGCATCGTGTTCAACGGGAAGGTGTATTGGAGCGGCTCGGCGCTTCGGAGCAAGAACATGAACGCTTCGGGCGGGTCTACGAATGGAATCATTACGCGGACGAGTGCAATACCTGGCGTGTATTTCGATTCGGACGTATTGGCGAGCACGGCAGGACTTTTCCCGCATGGAAGCAATGCCAACGGGGTGTTGACGTTGCACACGAACGCGGGAAATTATTACCACCAGTTGGGTTTCAGTTCGGATGGCAACATATACCACCGTTCCTTCATGGGGAAGGTGCCTGACAGCACGACGGCATGGAAGAAAATCTCATTGGTTTCGGCCAAATCGGGCATGCCGGTGGCTTTGGAGGAAAGAGGCGTGGCGGAACTCATGGCCGAGGTGGAGGCGTTGCGCGGGGAGGTTGCGGAGTTGAAGAAAGCGGTGTACTGATTAAAGGAAGATGGCCATGGATAAGCATTGGGGTTCCATAGGGCGGAACGTGCGGTTATGGCCGGAAGTGGAAAAACGGGAACCCCATCGCGTTCCTGGATCGTATGTCGTGCGGGTCTTGTCTTGTGGCACGGTGAGGATTTTGTAACACTAAAAAAGCATTGTAATGGAAAAAGTGATTATTGATTTTATAGAAAATCACATGATGAACCACATCATACTGATAGCATTATGCGTGGCGGCCACGATAGGCGCAATGGCCGTGGATTTGGTCTCTGGGGTACAAAAGGCCAAACAACGCGGCGAGGCGCGGACTTCCACGGGGTACAAGAAGACGGCCACGAAGGCAAAGAAGTACTTCACGCCTTTCCTGACGTTGTGCTTCATCGACATCCTCGTGGCTGCGTGGTGGTTCCCATACCGGTGTTCTCGATGTTGTGGACGGCTTACTGCATTTTCTGCGAGTTCGTGTCGGTAAGGGAGAAATCATGGCAGAAGGAGGAACTCCGGAAGGCGGAGAAGACGATGAGGGTAATCATCGACAACAAGGACGAGATAGCCAAGATGGCGGCAGAGCTTCTGTTTCAAAGGGAACATGATAATAATACAGTAAAGAAGGAGGAAAAGTGACATGGCACTCAGGAATTTGAATTTCACCCTACAGGGTGACAGGTATGTGGCGGAAGAGACGGTGAACGCGGACTATGCTCTCCATCTGGAACGGAAGGAAGGCGGAGGGTTTTACATCTCGCAGCGGAGTTCGGACGAGGGGACGTTCGTGCCGTGCATCCTGCCGAACACGTTGTACAATCCCGGACAGTTCATAGACTGGTGCTTCGACACGGCGTTTATCCGATGCACATCAGGATTGAAAGCATGACGGAAGTGACGAAGGGCACTATCAGGGAGGCGGAATGATGGAGAGGATGAACTATTCACGGTTGAACATGGCGGGGTTGGGAACGACCCGCGCCAATTCTTCCGGCATCATAGGGCGCGGGGACCCGTATGAGCTTGTCGGCAACGCCCTGCTCTTGGAGGAAGGCAAGGCTTGGCTTTGGGCTGACGGAAGCCCCGTGATGATGGCGGAGGTGACAAGAAGGACAGTAAGGAAAAACAATTAAGACACAAGTAGTCATGGCAGTAGAAGGAAAAACCATATTGCAGACCCCGGAACGCACGGAGCTGACGGGGAAAGAGGGCATCCCGTTCCAGGATGGTGAGCGGAACGGGCATGTGCTGTTGGAGAGAATCAATGAGTATGTGAGTGGAAACGTAGTTTACATTTTACCGGGAGCTTTAGAAACGACAAAGATTGGTCTACAACAGACGTGGAATCTATTGTAGGAATTGGGATGAGTTTGTGGAAGCCGTAAATCATAAAGTCGTAATTGCAAAAAGTTTCAATTGGATATGATGGGATTATAGCATATATTCCTGCAGGAATCGTCAAGCTTGATGGATTTATTGGATTTTATATAAATGCATGCAATGGCATTTTGTATACTCAATATCATCAGATAGAATATCCCTTGAAACCTTAGTAGTTGTCCCCAATGTCATAAACAACCTGAATTCTGATAATGAAGAAAGTGCTCTTTTCGGCCGCACAGGGTAAAGTGTTGAATGACAAGATTGCGGAAATCTCAAATCCGGCCTCTGCGGACAAGGACGGTTTGATGTCGAAGGAGGACAAGAAAACGTTTGACAGCATCCGATTCAGCGAAGATGAGAACAGTATTTGGTTTAACGGGAAGAAGTACGGAGCAACGCTTTTCAAGAATTTATTTGGCCTTTCTACGGGTTCAAGCAACGAAGAAATCAAAACGGCACTTGGTGGGAATACTTATAATGATATTTCCCAGATGGTCGACAGAGGAATCCTGTTTTTAAACATCAATAACAAGGCATTGCAACATGTGATGATTAGAATAGAAAACACAGAAGTTCCTCTGAGGGGGATTATTTACATATCAGAGGATTATCTGACGCATCTGACACGGCCTATATAAAAAATACGTCATTACAATGGAACTTTTAGTATACCAAGTGCTGTTAAGAGGGATAACTTATTGTTCAAATCTGGCATAGTCAATGTATTAGACTCTTCCGCTTCAGATTTACCACTTTCCGCTGCGATGGGCAAACAGTTGAATAACGGGAAAATATCAAGGAGTGAAATAGTTAATGACCTTGTATTCTAATAATTCAGGAAAGCCTTTGTCTGCTGCTATGGGAAAAGAACTAAATGATAAAATCGAGGCCATAAAATCGGAAATTTCCGCATTAAGGGATGAAATAGAAGCACTGAAGGGAAGCGGGTCATGAAAACGGGGAGGCACGCCGCCTCCCCTGTTAAACTTAAATATAATACCATGAAAAACATATTAGTTCTTCGGGCGTCCTCACGGGAGGCGATGGCAAAGTTAAACAAAAAAATGTAGATATGAAAGCGAGCAACACATTGATTGAGGCGATAAAGAGGTTCGAGGGTTTCCGGGGCACGGCTTACAAGTGCCCGGCGGGCGTGTGGACGATAGGCTACGGACATACGGTTGGCGTGAAGCGCGGCGACAAGATGACGGAGGGCGAAGCGGAACGGCAGCTCAGGCGCGACTTGGCGGAGTATGAGGCATTCGTGGACAAATTAGGCTGTGACGGAGCGGCAGAACAAGTTCGACGCATTGGTGGACTTCGCGTACAACCTTGGGTGCGACGCGTTGGCCGGTTCCACACTTTTGAAGAAAATACGGGCTTGCGCGCCGGATGCGGAGGTGCGTGCGGAGTTCATGAGGTGGGTGTATGCCACGGTGCCCGGGAAGAAGCGGAGGCTTGACGGACTGGTGAAGCGAAGGAAATGGGAGGCTGACAGAGTTCTTCAATATCGTGTAATCATGGGAACGAGTGAGGAGTATTGGCCGATGATTGACGACGGGGCGGGGATGATGGGAAGGGCTTGCCGCCTTGGTCGGTTTTCCTGATGTTGGCCGTGGGTGCCTGGATGTTGGCACGGGCGTTGGCGATGTGAATGAATGATTATTAACCCGGTGGCGGGGAAGCGGTCTTTGACTTGGTGGGATTGCAGTTAATGAAGACAAATAAGGCTTAACAAACTTGGAAAGATGGACAATTTACTCTATTTTTGTCCTATTCAAATGTTAAAATATGAAAGATAATGCACTTTCTGTGGCTAATTATCTCATTGATTTAGCAAAAAAAAGGAGAATAAGAACCTGACGCAATTAGGTTTGATGAAACGTGTCTATATAGCTCACGGATTCTCTTTTGGCGATAAACAAAGAATCTTTGCTTGACAACCGTTTTGACAAGGTGGAGGCATGGAAATACGGGCCTGTAATTCCATCCGTCTACCATTCTTTCAATACAAAGCCGGCCCTATAACAGAAAAAGGCCGTTGTGATGGATTGGGACGAAAAGAATTGTACGATTTCATTTCCGAACCTGTGGTTGGAGGGTGACAAGGCAAAGAAAATTGTCGAGATGGTATGGAAGCGTTACCTTGATTTTACGGATGCCGAGATGGTCGCTTTGACGCACCGGAAGGGCACGCCATGGTCTGTTTGTTATATACCAGAACAAAATGTTCCCATTCCGGATGAAGTAACAGCCTTGTATTATGAAAAGCTTGTTGAAACTGTATTAAAGTCACACAATTCATGAAAGGAAAGTTTGAAGACCTTATGCGAATCCTTTCTGATGAAGGCAAGGACAAGGAGGAATCCGAAGAATCACAGTGAATTTGTTGGAACAAACGTCCAATGAACTGACAATAGACTACCTGCGTGCACAGATAGACCGCCAAAGGGAGGAAATAGAGGGACTTAAACAAGACCGTGAGCAACGGAAAATATTCAGTTACGTGATATTTGGATTCATGTGTTTGTATATGTTAGCTTCTTTGGTCATCGTATATTTAAGTGGACGTAGGACAATCTTACTGTCAGACAGTGTACTTATTACCCTACTTACCACATCGTTGGCCAATGTGATAGGGATATTCAATTTTGTCGCAAAATATTTATTCCATCCCAAAAAAGATAGCCCCTTGGAATTGAAAGGCTACGTGTTTGCGTGGCTCACAAGGTAGGTTTCAACGGGATATCATTTTGCATCAGGAGAATAGTAACCAAGCCACACGAAACCATTTCATTAATCAAGCGGCAATCCCACATAAACAAGTCGGGGTTGCCGCTTTTTCGTTGCCACAAAAAGAAGTAGGAATGAATAGATTTTTTAAAGTGTTCTGGCCTTGGCTGATGGTGCCGGTGTTCTGGCTCGTGGTGGGGCTGTCGTTGTTTGCCATGTGTGGATGTGCGAGGGTGCAGTACGTGCCGGTGGAGACGATGAGGATAGACAGCGTGCATGGTGCGCGGTGGTCTGTGGACAGTGTTTACCTGAAGGATTCGATTCACGTGGAATTGAGGACGGAGAGGGACACGGTGTATAGGACGGAATACAAGTACCGGACGCACTGGAGGGAGCGCGTGGTGAGGGACACGTTGGTGTCGGTGAGGACGGACAGCGTTGGCGTGCCTTATCCTGTGGAGCGGAAGCTTTCGAGGTGGGAGGAAACGAAGCTGCACTATGGGGGCCTTTTGCGATGGTGGCCATGGTCGTTTGCATCCTTATCGGATTCGGAAAGTTGGTGTACAGTGTTGAAAAAGTAACGTTTACTCCTTCGGGGACGGGAGTATAAAAAAGCCCCCAACGTTCCTTGCATTACCACATGACAAGACGCGAAAATAGCTCGCGCGTTGAGGGCTTTATGTCTTCATCGCGAGCTATCGTTGTATATAAACGCCTTGTCATGTGGTATGACAAAGATATGAATAAAAATCGGATTTTGTATGTGCAAGGAAGATATTTTTAATGAGATTATTCAGGTTGTCAGCAGGGAAACGGAGATTTCACCAAGAATCATATTGTCGGGAAGCAAGGAAACGGAGGTGGTTGATGCACGTTACTTTGCTTGTGTATTTCCTTTTAAGGAGGGCTTCTACCCTTCCCGGATTTCATTATTGGTGCACAAGACGAAACGTGCGGTAAACTATATGCTGTCCAATTTTTCCTCGCGTGTGAGGTGCGGGAAAATGATGGGAATATATCTGGAAAGAATCGGGAATGAGTTGGGAAAAGATTGATTTTGAGTGACATAATGTATTTGTAGTTTTGCAGGGTCAGGATATGCCTGACCTTGTAACGTTTAATTTAAAAGATACATTATGGAGAGAACTTATGTTTTTAACAGCGATGGTACCAACGGAGGCAGCAAAATGGACATCACTGCATTGCTCCCCGGCATGATTGGAGGAGGACGAAGCGTTGACCCCAACCTGCTTGCCTTGATGGGTAACCGCAACGGCTTTGGAGGACAGGACGGATGGTGGTCTATCATTTGGCTGGTGGTGATTGCTTCTATTTTCGGATGGAACGGCAACGGTGGTTTCTTTGGCGGACGTGGCGGTAACGGTTGCAACGGATTGCCTGCGGAACTGGCTGGAAATTCGGGACGTGAATTGCTGATGCAGGCCATACAGGGTAACGGGAACGCTATTTCCCAGTTGGCTTCTTCGTTCAACTGTTCTACACAACAGATCCAGACAGCCTTGTGCAACGTTCAGAACAGCATTACACAGAGTTGGTAATCAGGTCGGCTTGTCTACCAACCAAATCATCAATGCGATGCAAAGCGGGAATCAGGCTATCCTGACACAGCTTGCTGACTGCTGCTGCAAGACGCAGAATGCCATCACAACGATGGGATATGAGAATCAGCTTGCCATGTGCAACCAGACGAAACCAACTTGTGAACACAGCCAACCAGAACACACTGTCATTGCGTGACGGAGCTACGGGCGAACACGAATGCCATACTCGCGAAACTTGATGCCATTCAAAATCAAGCTTTGCAGGATAAGATTGCAGCCCTGACGGCCGAGAAGGCTACCCTGACGGCTGAAATCTCACAGCGTAACCAGAACGCTACTATCCTGAATGCAGTAGGCCGCAGATCGCTCCGTTGGCAGCAGGTTTGCAGGCTTTGCAGGGGGATGTGGACGGAATCAAGTGCCGTATGCCGCAAACCGTACCCGTACAATATCCTAATATCGTAGGTGTAAATCTTGATACTTACCGTGCAGCTGCTTTCGGTGCTTATGCCGGTGACGCTTACGGTCGGAGCGGATATGGTTGCGGATGCAATGGAGGTTATTGGGGATAATGTAAGAAAGGAGGTAAGCTATGTGGCCTAACTTTTTTACAGGATTTCCGTTCGGGTTTCCGACTTGGCAGGGTAAACTACAATACCCCTGCCGACCGTGGCGGTGAATGTGGGTACGGAGAATGTCACTCTGGAACTTCCGAACCATGCCTTCTATGGCAGGAACTATGTCGGTGGGTTCTACATCAGTCTCCGTCAGGACATCCCGGCCGGGACAACTCAGACGCTGCCTATTCTGATAGGCACGAACGGTGACACACGTCCGCTGATGGCTTACAACAATGAGCCTGTAACAGTGGCCAATCTTGCCGGACAGGGGGGTATCTATGAAATCCATTACAACAAGTACACGAATGAGTTGTTCCTGGTGAATGGAGGTTACAGACCGACTTCGGCACCAACACCGACACGGGCAAAAGAAACCGCTTCTTTTGGAGCAAGTAAATAACAAGGCGGGGGTCTGTGTTTCGCAGGCTCCCTCATAAAAGTCAAACAATCATGTTTCAGAATTTAAGACCAAACAATACCTTATATATTCTTCATAGAGGGGCTGACCCTGTTCTTGAATGTGGTAAGGTTGTAACAGTAAAGAATCTAAGGACTGTTTATAAAAACACTCCCAATACTCTTTATCCACAGCCTATTCAAGTAGTAGATATTGTTGCAAGTGTCAGTAACGGGGATACTGTTACTATAACCGAAATGCCTGCCAATCTTGACATTGCTGATGATGTAAAGAATGGTATTCTTGTGTCTGCTTCACGTGAGGAGATGAATGTTGAAATTCTTACGATGAAACAAAAGAGTGAAGAAATACTTAAAAGCGTTGAATATCATAAGAAGTTTCTTTCTTCGTGCGAGCAGATGCTTTGTGCTTTAAACCCAGAGGTTGTAGCAAAGCAACAACAAGAAAAGGAAATATTGGACTTGAAAAGTCAAATGTCGGAAATGAGCCGGAATATGGCTGACCTTATGACATTGAACAAGCAACTGATGGAACAGTTTGGTCTTGGTTCTGACACATCCAAAACAAAGAAATGATTATGGGAATGTGGAGTATTTTGGAAGAAGGGCGTGACGATTACGGACGCGGCTTCGGTATGAGAGACGGCGGTGAGATTGAAGAAGCTTACAGGGAAGGATGCCGTCACGGATATGAAAAGGCCATGAACGAGATGCGGGGCGGAATGGGGTTCCGTGAAAGCGGAAACTACAGTGGCGGAAACGGATATGGCAAATGCGGGGGTATGGTGAACGTTACGATATGGGCGAACGCCGTATGCCGGGTTACTTCCGAGGTATCCCCGAATGGATGAGATGGGAGAACGTCGGCGCAGACGTGCCAATGGTGAGTTTTATTGATACGGGAGGGGTGGAATTCCCCTCTCTTTTACTAAATCATAAAGGAGAAGATTATGGGACAGAGACTGGATGCTTATGACCGGTTTCCTTCGGGAATGAAGGAATATATTTCGCAATACGGGTGGCACTTCTCGAAGAAGATGTGCGAGTGGGCCGTGTCGAAAATGAAAACCAAGGACGAATCCACCGGGAAACAGAAAAAGCTAGATGCATTGAAGAAGGACGAGGTGGAAGAGTTGTTGAAAAAATACGGCATCAAGCTGGAGAAGGATGCAGGGTACGACTGTGTGTATGCGGCCAACATGGGCAAGGCGGATTATTATAAGAGTTCGATAGCCGATGAATCCCATCTTGCATTGTTCATCAAGGATTACATTGATGACCCTGACGGTTATGACGGGCTTCCTTTACCCGCTTCTATGCGGATTGTATTGTTCGGGTACACCAATCATTTGGGAGGATATGATGTAACATTATGATAGTGCAGGATTTCTACATACCGAAGTATGGGTGGAGCGTGAGGGTGTACTATGCCGTTACAACCTATTGGACTGAACGGATAATGAAAGACCTGTATGATTGTGGATGCCGCGGTTATTCGTTGAGACAGGCATACCGCAATCTGACAGAAGGCAACTTGAATACCGGGCTGACTTATTCAAATTTCCACGACCGTGAAACGGTGATGGTGCTTTCCCTCACTTCCACACCGGAGCAGTTTCAGAACTCATGGGATCACGAAAAGGGGGCATCTGTGCCGTCATATTTCGCAGGCATCCGGGATTGACCCGTATGGGGAGGAAGCGCAGTATCTTAGCGGTTACGTCGGGCAGAAGATGTTTCCGGTTGCAAAAAGAAATTTTTGTGCGAACATTGTAGAAAGGAGTTGGGATGTTGAACGTATTGAAAGCCATCATATCCGGCAAACGGGGTCAGGAAGTCTATGACCTCCTGTCTGACGAGGAAAAAGTTAAACTGAATGAATATGCCAAGCTGTATGGCGTAAACCGCCGTCAGCGCAGGGAAATCGAGAGAAATGCGAAGAAAAACGTGTACATAGATGAACTCATAGCCATTGCCGACAATCTTCCGTATATGGATTATTGCCGGCTTATGGCTGTGCTGAATTGGAATCTGTAATAGAAATATTACTTTTCATTCTACCGACTCATGGGATTTCAACCATGAAATAATCTTGTTGCACAGGTATTCCACATCCTTACGGAAGGATGTATAATTCTGATAAAGGAAAACAAGGTTTGCACAATTATTGGATATTGTGCTTTTGGCCTGTACACCCAACACATTGGACAGTTCATCACGCAATCCGGGAGCCATCTTGTCCCCGGCCAAAGAGGACGGGGAATAAAGATAAAGGACTATGAAGATGAACTTTTTCCGTTGAATCACTGTATTTGTGGCCGTTTTGCACCCTCTCTCGACGATAAGGCTTGTGTGAAGACTTTGTGAATCTCGGTATGAGCTTCTTGTCGGACAAGACCGGACGGGGACAGGGTGTTTTCTTCCTTGGACAAGTCCGATTTTACGCTTCTGATTTTTCCTTATACGTATGATTTTATCAAAATCCAGTTCCATGACACGATTATTTAATTAGAAATCCGTATATTTGTGACGGAATAATCGTATGGGGGGTTGGCTTGGTCGTGCGGGCCGACCGCCTTTATTTTCAATTTGTCCCTCTTCCCCACAGCATCGCATTGTAGAGCGAGGTTGCATAGAGCCTGACTTCCCATTCTTGGGTGAGTTGGTTGTTGGCCATGGCTGCGAGGCATGCCTTGTGCCATAGGTATTCATTTTTTCCTGTCGCCATTGTCTATTCTCCTTTCTCATTTAACGTTTGCAGTTCTTCATCTATGATTCTTTTTCACCCTTCCGGCTTCCTCATACTTTTCCTCACGGATGAGGATGGATTGGATGCGGTATAACATGTCAAGATAGGTGGTGTCGTTGCGTGACTTGACCCAACGCATGAAGTTGAGGGTGGAATCAAGTTTCTTTTCCATGCGTTTGACCGTTCGGGTTACGATACATACAAGGAAACACAGTGCGAAGCTGTTTACTATGAAGAACAGTGCCTGCAAGGCAAATTCAGGTTTATCCATGTTCAAAAATCCCCTTCTTATACTTGGTTACACATTCATTTAGCTGTTCCCTTGCTTCCTCCACAATCTTTTGACATGCCCTGATTTCTGCCATTTCATCTTCTGACAGTCGCGGCATCCATTGAGCCATGAGGAATAATTGCATCCGTTCGTGCCGAGGGAATGGCATTCCAGGGTGTAATCATACCAACGCAGCAGTTCCCCTTCGGGGGCGTTTTCTTCAGGTCGGTGACTATCACGTCCATGTCGAAGAAATAGTCTCCGCAACATACGGTTTCGCCCACGCACCCGGCGACCCAACTTTTGTGTGCATCCTCATAGTCGAAGCCGTGCTTCTCACAGAAGGCTTCCAACAAGGCGTTGCAGGAATCGTAATAAACGAAAAGCAATCTTAAATTATCATCGGGTTTGTTCATACTAAATATTTTTTCGGGTTTATATATAACAAGAAGCCCGGCACGGTAGGTGTCGGGTATAAAAAAGAGCACCGGAAACGGGAACCGGTGCTCTCATGTGTCTGAAACCAAAGCAGGGGCTATACGAGTTTCCAGACGGGATAATCCTATCGGATAGGTACCCTGGTTTCACTCAAACAACTTGTAATTGTGGCTTTCGTATTTATAACGCCAAATTACTATATTGGAATCAAGTTCATATTTCTCAGACAATGCTTTCAGCTTATTTACGATATTTCTCGTCGATATGCTGTTTGTTCCACTTTCCATCATCTTCTTCCAAATGTGTTTGTCTATGAGTATGTCTTCGGCAAATGTGTTTGCTTCCCTTTTCCTGTTTGTTGTCCAAGGAATATGTTTCGTCCGAGGATATGAACAAGTTTTCCACGTCGTTCCCATTGAAGTGCAGTTCTACATGTCCTAATTCATGCAACACGTTGAATACAAGCCTGCTCATGTCATTATAACGGTGCGTGGTAATAATGGCAGGTGTTTCTCCAGTCATCATGGAAACTGCGTCAATAGGCGTTTTATCTAATTTACGGACAACGGAATAGGAAATGCCGTGGTCATTTAAAACTTGTTTTAGCGTTGCTTCCGTCAATGTGCCTTTGTGGACATGCCCGGCTATTGTTTTAGCTACACTGACACCACCGCCTTTCGTATAAGGTTGCAACGGATTGTTTTTTAATGGCACTTATATAGGCCAAGACAAGCCATGTGTTCTGATTTCTTTCATCAAAACTAAGTTTGTCGCTCTTCTTATTATACAGGGACTGACGGACAAAATTCATTTTCCTATTTCAAAGGATTGAAATTCAAAAGCCCTGAAAGTATTTCCAACTTTTTCTGTATAAAAAGACAAGCATTTATTCCAAGCCGCTTATACAATTCCGGCAAATTCAACAAGGAAGAAAGCATCATTTCGGTAGCTATGGCTTCCTTCTCCAGATTGTCACGCCGTTCGATGGCTTTCGTGTCTTTGTCATATTGCAATTGAAGCTTCATCCACATGTCTGCCGGAATATCCAATGCAGCTTCCAATTTTGCGGCAATAGACGGGGTTATATTTTTCCCCTTTCAGCAAACGGTGACGTTGGGCTTTTGCATCCCCATCCTTTCTGCAAATTCAGTTTTCTTCATTCCGCGGGCTTTTATCTCATCGGCAATTATGCTTCACCGGATGAGTGGCTACGAAAGGAATCGTTTCTTTTTTGCTATTTGTCTCCATAATGCTCGCTTATTTCAATCAGGCATATCCTGATTCCATTTTCAAATTCTTCAAATATGAGCCGATATTTGGAAGTGAATCCAATCCGTACACTTGAATAGCCCTCGTAATCATAATGCAAAGGCTCGTAGTTGAGTTTTTTAAACATGTGTAATTCCTTGACATTGTCAACCGGTCTCATCAAGTTAATCACCATGCGCAAATCCCTCATGAATACGGCGTTTGCTTTTCAATTTCTTATATCTTTTATCGTTGCTTTTGCCGGTTTCTATAAACAACTTCAGCTCTTCATCCTTATATTCTATGTTTAGCATAAGTAGCTATATTCCTTTGTCATGGTGCAAATATAATACAAAAGTTATCAATAATGATAATTTTGAAAATGGAATTTATATAATTTTATCTCTCTTCGGTTCAACAGTACTCAATATCTTTTTGGGGAATCCCTAAAAAGCGAGAGTGCTTTCTCATATCGTCCTCCGGGATAACCCTTTGTCCGTTATCGAGAACGCACACCGTTATCTCAATATCTAAGAGCTTCACTTTGCCCTTACTTACGACTTTTGGCATATCGTTATTCATTTTCCACCTCCTTTGCGTAATGGCCCAACATTTCATAATTCACAAGTATCTTTTTTCCGTAAATACGTGCGGCTTCCATTTCGAGGTTACATCCTTTGATTCCACCCATCCTGGCAGGACAAGGACCGCATCGCATTCAAGCAATGCGGTGATGCCGCGCCCGATGTGTACGGCATAACTTGATTCGGGGTCGGGGAGACACTTCCAAAGGCGACACCGCCTTGAAGCCATGTTTTTCTATCTGTGCGGCAGCTGACTTTATGGCTGATTCCACGTCTTCCATGTCCCGTCCGCTGATGGGAAGGCTTATGTAGATTCTATTCTTCATTGTTTCAATACTTTTATTTCCGTGTTTAAAAACTCCTAAGTTCGTTGTAGTGCATCTTCTGCTTGATGTACCACTCAATGTCTATTTCTGTGCGGCGCAGAAAGAGAAGATTTCGTTCAGGACGGAATGTACCTTGTCTTCCAACACATCGTCGTCCGTACATCCGCCCGTAATTTCCCTTGTGATGGAGAACATGGCTTCCGTGAACGGAATCCCTTCATAATCGAACGTATCGCTTTCTTCGTAATCGAAGTTTTCCAAATCGATTCTTTCAGTCCGGCAAGGTCGAGCAGGCGTATCACGGCATCGGCAAGTTCGTCCTCGACCGTGTCTTTTGATGTATTCGTCGAAAGCGACCTTTGTAGGCATGTTCAGGGTCTTTTGTGAAACGCGATATGAAATCTTCAAACGGGTTTCTGAACGCGTGCATCCTTTTTCCGGTCGGCTTCCAAGGCTTCCATCAGTTCGGATATGACCAGGCAGAGGAAGTGTTCGTTACTGTATTCTTCTTCATGCCAACCGTGTTCGCAGGCGGTCTTATAGGCGCGGTCTCTCAGTTCGTTCAAGTTCATGGGTCAATCCTCCTTATTTTCATTTTTGATACTAATGAAACTATTATGGCTAAATGGAAAGGGAATACAGATAATGAGTATTACCGTACCGAGCCAATGGAAAAAGTCCTGAAATATAAATTCTAAGATTTCTAACATACTCATTCCTCCGTATTAACTAATTCCTTCTTAATCGCCTCTTTTAGGGCTGGCAATACCTTCGATGCAAACCTTTTGCAACAGTCTTCCATTTTCTTTGTACTGCATTGATAAGAAACACTTTGAAACATTTTGCGTGAAAAATAATCTTCATCAAGATGTAGGATGAATTTCGTATATCTTCTTGAATAGACCAGAGACAGTAATTAAAATTACCCCAATCTGTCATTGCAAAGAACTCTTTTGCTATCTGTTAAAAATCACTTCACCCAACCAACAATTAGAAGCGGTTCTCAGTGAATATCTATATATTGTTTCTTTTGCCATTTTCATTCCTCCGTATTAGGTGTTAAGTCTTTGATGTATGCCCAACGCTTCAAAAAATCAGATTACATATTCCGTCCATAAATGAGAATCCGCCACTTTGATAAAATTCACTGACGAGGAAAAAACTAAAATCTCCCTCTTTTACCTCTACAAGGCAGTTAGCGTGTTTTTTTTCAGGACGTTCGCTTGCATCATGCCACACGCTGTTGATGCGCCACTCTGCACCATGATAAAAACCTTTGTATAAAGCATCCTTATCAATGTTGCTTATCTCATATTCTCTATCAGCAAATTCATCTGCTGCTTTTTCAATATCTTCTCGTTTCATAACTCTTCAATTTCTTGTTTAATTTTATTGATTTCGTCATCTATCTCTTGACGTATCATAATGTCGTGTCGGTCAAGAATGTCACCAATAGCTTTGAGGGTATTAACACTGTTCATAACCCAACCTGAATTATAACATTCAGATTCTCTTGGATTTAGTTCAATGTATGATAGCCTATGAGTTACTGTCCCCTCAATCTCTTTTTTCACGCTATAGACCAAATTAAGTTTGCTGTTTAGTTCTACAGCTTTGTCAAATTGTTCTTGTGTCATAGAATTATTGTATATTGAAATATTCATAATAATCAGGTTGTTTGTCAAACGGCATATTCTGCCACTCCACAGCCTTTTCTATCTGTTCTTTAGTGGAATTTCGAGGAATATAGGAATCCCATAATCTGCAATGCTTGCATAGTGTATTGTTTCCGTCTAAACTATGGCTTCTTTTACAGTGGTTTAGAGCTGTATCTTTTCTCGCTCTTCAAAGAATATACAATCTTCTTTCGTTATCATAAATCACCTCCTTCTTTCTTCAATTCCGCAATAAGCGCATCCGCACAAGCAACTGCAAATTGAGCAACAGACTTTGGTATTGTATGTGTTTCGTTATCTTTATATTTCGCTCCCGAACAAGCAGTATCAACTTCCTCTTCGTTGCTTAGTATTCCTTGCATAGCAGCCTTTGCAATCTCATATCTGCGTTGCTCCCAGTCTACATCCTTGTGTAGTTCTTCTTTAATAAATTCGAGGTCTGATTGCACGTAGGTACACCAATCTCGCTTGTTATCGACATATTGACGCTCAACTCCTCTTTTTTTGTGATAATATTTTCTGTCCGTGATACCTCTATAATTTCTCCCTGTTTCTTTAACCATTGCTTTCATGCTTATTTCTCCTTTCCACCTACCCCTGCAGGATATACATCACTGACAGGGACGCCGAGGTAATATAGTTTTGTTTTACTCATCTGTTAGATAAATCTTATATTCCACCTTTTTCCTTTAAGTTGGGGAAATGTTTTCAATAGAGTGTCTTCCAATTCTTCCTCTGACATAAGAGGAACTCTGTAGGTGTATATAATATTTCCAACGTATTTTCCCTCACTCCATACATGAATTTCTTTAGATCTGCCTTTCATCTTCAAATCAATTTAAGTGCTTCAATTAAACTATCATTCATACATCAAAAATCAATTTTCTGTTGCAACACTTCATCGGCATAGAACTTGTCGAAGCTCTTGTCATTCCACCACCGGAGAAAGCCAAATAGAATCCGTTTTCCGGGTCAAGGCGCAGAGCCATGGGTTCGGCCTTGCGCAAAAGGTTGATGGAGTAGTCTATCTTTTTATCCAATTTCATAATTCAAACAGTTCTTTTGTACATATACATTGCCGTTTCTCAGTCTAATTTCTCCCAAACACTCTTCCCGAAATCGTTTCTCCTGCGCATCGAAATACTCTTTGTCTATTTCCGTCCCGTAAAATCGAAGCCCATCTTGTAGGCGGCTATCCGGCTGCTCCCACTACCTAAATGGGTATCGAGAATCTTGTCGCCAGGATTGGCATAGTTCTGTAACAACCATGCGTACAGAGCGACCGGCTTCTGTGTCGGGTGAATCCGTTTTTCATTTTACGTTTATCCCCTTGCTGAAGGTGTCCTTCTTTCAATGATTTACCTTGGCACATTCCGTTCCACATGTAGGTGAACATTCTTACCGTATCAATCATGGAACAGAAGGCGATTTCACAATCAGAAAAGGAACTTTTCCCGTTAACTTTATTCCAGACAATTCTGCCGGAAGAGAAAATACCATAAGGGTAGTAGTTCACACCCCATACTATTTGTTCTTTGCTGACCCTGAACAATTCTTCAAAAGAAGCGTTTTAAAGGAATTCCCCAATGTTTTACCTTGTATGCCGGCCGTTTTATGCCGAAGGATGAGATTTCCTTCCCATAATAGCCTAATTTGTTGGGTCCGTCAAAATACGGAGGGTCAACCACTGCCAGTTCAAAGAACTTGTCGGGAACGGACTTCATGTATTCCATGCAGTCCATGTTATATACTTCACTTATCGGGTGTGTATTCATAGGTCTCTTGTATTGCTTTGAATATTTCGTAAACAACTTGCGGTACTACTGCATTTCCGTAGGCTTTGATGGATTCCTGCCTCCACTTTGGAAAGGTGATACCGTCCAATCCACCGGAAATCCCATCATCTCCGCTACGAGCGAGGGGGGATTGAGTTGGGAAGTCTGTCCATGCTGATGGGCCACAAAGTGTTTCAACTCTCCCATCCGGCTCTTTCCATCCTTGCGGTCTTTCGGCGTCCCGGAAAAATGTCGCTCGCAGTGGGCGTTGGAAGCATCCCGTTTACCGCCATAGCTGTAAGCCCTTTCCCCATTTGGCTGCCGGGGTTGTACTTTTCGTATATTTGTCCGCTTCTCTTGCATTCGGCGTCGGAAGCAACTTCAGTGGCACAAACTCCGTCTTTCCGTCCGCATTGCATCGTTTCAGCCCCTGCGTCTGTACGGTGGGCAACAAACCAGACCCTGTCCCTACCTGTGCGGTGCTCCGACGGCACAAGCCGGAATAAGAACCGGTTGGACGGAATATCCTTCACGTTCAAGATCACGGCAAATGGTTTCAACAACATATTGCTGCCGTCTTTTTTACAGGCTCACTCTCTCCGAATAGAGGTGGACTGACTTCCCACTTCAGTCTCCTCGCCGGGCTGTACCATCGTGAGGATG